>Ga0183098_10283_pt1 | contig 138851 bp, 135 predicted proteins | sample BioMet9_FD_128884 | JGI IMG/M metagenome (GOLD analysis project Ga0183098, IMG submission 128884) | Microbial communities from bioreactor (seeded with sewage sludge) at Lawrence Berkeley National Lab, California, USA - Biofuel... | ecosystem: Engineered > Bioreactor > Anaerobic > Unclassified ...
CGTTCGCATGCAGCGCCATCGCTATCGGTTCGCCCTCGTATCCTTTGAGCTCCTTGCCGTCAAAGCTGAATGTTACTTCCTTGCCGTGATGGAACTCCAGTATCGGGTGTTTCTGAATCAGTTCCATACCCTCTCTCCCTCCTTGTGCTTATTCACCGTGCCTTTCAGACACGCGTGAAACGGTCGTGAAAATATGCTGCCTTAAACACTAAAAAATGAGAACCTTGAGAACAAACATCAAAAAATTTTATTATCGGACAATTTTTTGATGCCAAACAGAAATTATTGTCTTTCTATAATGAATTTTTGTCAAGAGAAAACATCTATCCTGATAGCCGAAACAAGGATTTATTAAATTGTTTATTAAATTCTTACTTTTTCTGTTGATTTAATATTCAAACCGTCTTTTTTGTCTTGTTTCTGAATGTCTCTGATGTAGGAATAGATAGTATATTTAGTATTGTCCATTTCTTTGGCAAGGGTATCCACTGCTCCTTTTAGAAGAAAGAATCCCTTGTCGTGAAGTTCCTGTATGACAGCTTTCTTTTCAGGTTTTGTAAGATAGCTCAAAGGCCGTCCTATGCGAAGCTTTATCTGTTCAAGTGAATTGTTTACAACTTCTTCAAGATCCTTGGCAAACGATTCACGGATGGGAAGAGGAAATTTGTCAGGGGCTTCGTTTATCTGTGGAGAATTCTCAGGGTATTGCTCTACGTTCTCCATGTCAAGGTGCAGCAGGCTTTCCACAAGTTCCTGGGCCGCAACGGCCTTGCTGATATCGTAGTTGATACATAAGAAACCTATGGTTTTTTCATTTTCATCCCGTATGAATATCGCACTGCATTTGATAAGTTCGCCTCTGTTGTTGCGGGCAAGATAATTATAGATACCGTCCCTGTTCTGGTACTCCTCGGACTGCAGCATGTAAAGGCCGAAATCAGTCATCGGCCCTCCTACCGTACGTCCTGTGACATGGCCGTTTTCACATAGGACAAGGGAATTTTCCGGCATGGACACATCGTGGAGGTTGACTTCATAATCCTTGCCCAGTATCTTTGCCAGGCCTTGTACTACCGGGATCAATATTTTAAGTTTCGGGTTCATCTTTATATGTTTTGACATCTTATCAGGCCTCCTGCAAATAATTATCATAAAGAAACATTTTACATTAAATTTTTATAATTGAAAGACAATAAATCAAAAATTTGATATCGGTAATAAAAATTGATTCTATTGACAATATCTATGCGACTGTTATAATCCTACGATATATTGACAGGGAGGAGGAACTTCTATGATTTTTAATGTATTAAGCACCAGCAACATGATGATGTGCATGTACTCTGAAGGCTCCTCTCCTGATTCGATGGACGCCTGAAGCGTCTGTTTTTAAAATCAGCGAGACCGGGCCTTCAAGGCCCGGCCTTTTTTTGTATGCATGCGTTTTTTTATGGAGGGAGATCAGTAAATGATAAGGATAAGCGGATTGGGAAAATATTACGGGGATCAAAAAGTTCTCCATGATATTTCGATAAATATTGAACAGGGGGATGTGTTCGGTATAGTCGGACACTCCGGGGCTGGTAAATCTACCCTTCTGAGATGCCTTAACGGCCTTGAGGGTTACACTGAAGGCTCTGTTAATGTAATGGGGCAGGAAGTGAGCAGCCTTTCGCCGGAAAAACTGAAACTGCTGCGGCGGGAGATGGGAATGATATTTCAGAATTTTAACCTCATGAACAGAAAGAATGTATATGAGAATGTCCTTTTCCCGCTGGAGATATGGGGTGTTGCAAAGAAAGATGCATCTTCCAGGGTTGATGAACTCCTTGATCTTGTAGGCCTTACTGAAAAAAGAAACGAAAAGATCCGCAATTTAAGCGGCGGACAGAAGCAGCGTATAGGTATAGCAAGAGCTCTGGCTCTTGGACCTAAAATACTTCTGTGTGACGAAGCCACATCAGCACTCGACCCTAAAACGACGATATCCATACTCGAACTTCTGATGGATATCAACAGAAAGCTTGGGCTGACTGTCGTTGTTGTAACGCACCAGATGGAAGTAGTGAAAATGATATGCAACAAGGTCGCGATCCTTGACGGAGGGAAAGTCGTGGCCTCTGGTGAAACCGACAAGCTTTTCCTTGCTCCCGGAGAGGAGCTTCGTAAGCTTATCAGCGACGATTATGCTGTAATTCCATCCGGAACCAATATCAGGCTCATGTTCCCGCGGGAGATTGCGAATGAAAGTATTATAACAAGTATGGCAAGAGAACTGGATACGGATTTTTCAGTTGTAGGCGGCCGTATTGAGAGATACCGGGATGATGTGATGGGATTTTTGATAATAAATGTTGATGATAAAGACGTTGAAAGAGTCCTTTGCTGGCTTAAAAATAAAGGGATGTTCTGGGAGGTGATGAATGATGGTGAATGAACTTATTTTTGCCCTTTGGGAGACTCTGTATATGGTGGCCCTGTCGACCCTGTTTTCAGGAATTTTTGGTTTTGGCGTGGCCATAGTTATGATACTGACAGGAAGCAATGGCCTGAAACCCAATAAAGCGCTGTATTCAGTGCTTGATTTTGTTGTGAATCTTCTGCGTTCCTTCCCGTTCATTATCCTTATGATAGCGATAATCCCATTTACCCGCCTTATTGCAGGGACATCCATAGGGAGTACCGCTTCCATAGTTCCCCTTACAATAGCAGCTACTCCATTTGTTGCCAGACTGATGGAAGGCAGCCTGCTTGAAGTTGACCCTGGCGTAGTGGAAGCAGCTCGTTCTTTCGGGGCCGGTGACATGCAGATAGTATTCGGTGTCATGGTGAAGGAAGCTATGCCTTCTATAGTGCTCAACTGGGCGGTAGTGGCAATAAACCTTCTCGGATACTCAGCAATGGCAGGAGTAGTAGGAGGAGGCGGGCTCGGGGACCTTGCCATAAAGTACGGATATAACAGGTTCCAGACTGATGTAATGATTTATTCCGTTTTGATACTGATAGCCATAGTGCAGGTTGTACAGTCAATAGGAAACAGGGTTTACGAGCGGCTGAAGTAAACAGGCGATTTTTCGGGGATTATCATATATCGGTTAATTATATAGCGTCATAAATATGCGTTATTTAATACAAGCATAAAAAACTAGGGTGCGACCCTGATGAAAGGAAGGCAATAGCAACAATGAAAAAATTTTTACTTGCAATATTACTAGCGCTGATTATTCCTGCAGCAGTATTTGCTGCCGACAAAACGATCGTTATAGGTGTAACGCCTTTTCCGCATAAGGATATAATGACCGTTGTGAAAGGTGTTCTTGCAAAAGAGGGCTATGACCTCCAGATCAAGGAATTTACTGACTATGTGACGCCTAACACAGCTCTTGCTGAAAAAAGTCTTGATGCTAATTTCTTTCAGCACGTGCCGTATCTTGAAAATATGAACAAGGAGAAAAACCTCGGGTTAATATGGGTTGCAAAAATACATATCGAACCGCTTGGCCTTTATTCAAAAAAAATAAAGAAGCTCAATGAAATAAAAACCGGGGCCCAGATAGCGATCCCGAATGATCCGACAAACTGCGCGCGCGCTCTGAGGCTGCTTGAAAAGAACGGTTTGATCAAGGTCAAAGCCGGGGACCTCGTAACAGCAAAGGATGTCACATACAATCCCAAAAAAATTAAGTTCCACGAACTTGACGCCGCACAGCTTCCGCGCACATTGCAGGATGTCGACGCCTCTGTTATCAACACTAATTTTGCGGTAGAGGCTAAACTGATTCCGGCAAAAGATGCCATTATAATAGAGGGAAAGGATTCTCCGTATGCAAATGTTATAGCGGTCCGTGCCGCGGATAAGAATTCTCCTAAAATAAAGGCACTGGTCAAAGCTGCAAACTCAAAAGAGGTCAGGGCATTTATAGAGCGGGAACTTGTTCCGAAGGGTATAGTTCCTGCATTTTAAAAATTATCTTTGAAATTTAAATAATATATTTGATTTACGGGGACGGGATTATTTCCGTTCCCGTTTTTTCATGAGTACATGTATAATTATCCGTATAATCTTATAATTTAACGACAAAAGTATTCTGAAACAACAGAACAGAATGTAAATGGACAGTAAAATAAAGATGTTTTATTGATATCCGTCAATAAATGCTTAATTTCTGAATAGCCGCCTTAGCAGTGGAAGCCAGTAAATATCTGACATCAAATACTGATTGGAGTGGAAATGATGAAACTGGAGTATTTCAACGGAAGGATCGATGAAGCCGATTTTTTGAATTTTCTCATGATAGACATTGCGGGGAATCTTCGCAGCGTTGCCTTGCCCCAAGCTTATATAACCGAAAAAATACTTGAGGACGGCATTGGTTTTGATGCCTCAAGCTACGGTTATGCAAAGGTGAGCGATTCTGATATGATCGCCGTTCCTGATATGTCGACAGCCTTTTTTGAAATCCATGGCGCCCATAGGATGCTGCATGTTCTATGTGACGTTATGTCAACCGAAAGAAATGTTTTCGACCAGTATCCGAGAAATGTCATAAGGAATGCAAAAAAATTCCTTATTGAAAAAGGAATCGCGGATACTGCAAAGCTGCTTGTTGAACTGGAATACTATGTATTTGAAAGTGTTGAATATTCTACTGGACCTGACCATTCGGCATATAATGTTATTTCATCCGAGGGATTCGGGGAAGGATATGAAACCGCTCCCCGCATAGGCCGGAATATGGCCTATCACCGCATGCCGCCTGAGGATAAATATATGGATTTCCGCAACGAAACTGTACGCGAAATGGAAAACATAGGTATCCCTGTCAAGTATCACCACCATGAAGTTGGAATATCACAGCTTGAGATAGAGCTTGATTTTATGGATATTGCCGAAGCAGGAGATAAGGTTTCGCTTGCAAAATGGATAATAAAACAGGTTGCTGACGAAAGAGGGCTTTGTGTCACTTTTATGCCCAAGCCTCTTTATAAGATGCCGGGCAGCGGCATGCATATCCATCAGTTTCTGGAAAAAAATGGGAGATCGGTTTTTCCAGGGATAAAACTTTACAATCTTTCGGAAGACGGACTTTATTATACTGCGGGGATGCTCAGCCATAGTCTGACAGGAAGCCTTCTGGCGTTTGCGTGTCCAAGTACAAACAGCTACCGCAGGCTTGTCCGCGGATATGAAGCACCTGTCGGCGCTACTTTTGCAAAAGGTTCGCGCGCGGCAGCTGTGCGTATCCCCGGCTATGTAAAAAAAGAAGAAACCCGAGTAGAATACAGGACAGGTGATGCATCATCTAATATTTACCTTTTTATGGCAGCAATGGTACTTGCAGGAGCTGATGGCATACTGAATAAAACAGACCCTTTGATCCTGGGCTATCAAAGCAAGGAGGAGAAGGAAGGTCTGATGTTCCCATTGAATCTTGACGAAGTCCTTGATGGTCTGGAACGGGACAACAAGTACCTTGCGCCGGCTTTTCCGCAAAGCCTGATAGAATTATGGATAAAGATAAAGCGGGCTGAGGCCGAATATGTTTATAATGCGCCTACGGCGCAGGAATTCGAGCTTTATTTCTGATGGATAAGCCAATCATAAAATCAGAACGAGAGTGCCGATAGTTATAAGGGTGCCGCCTATCACTGCTTTAAGTGTGATGGTTTCATGCAGGACAAGGAAAGCCAATAACATTCCGATGACTACGCTGGATTTATCAACAGGAATGACCATTGAAGCCTTCCCTATCTGCAATGCCTTAAAATAAAACAGCCAGGAAGCCCCGGTTGCAAAGCCCGACAGAATAAGAAAGATCCAGCTTTTTCTGCTTATTTCACCGATTTGACCTTGGATTCCAGATACGAATACTATAAACCACGCCATTATTAGTACGACGATGGTCCTTATGGCTGTTGCGAGGTTTGAGTTGACTCCTTCGATCCCGATCTTTGCGAGTATTGATGTAAGCGCTGCAAAAACGGCAGACAATACAGCAAATAAAGCCCACATATATTTCCCCTCCCTTATATACGGTGACAGCATGTTTTATTCCATTCATGCCGGCTGTGAGAAACATCCGAATAGAAATCGGAGATTAAAGCATTATCAACAGTATATATTTATTGCCTGTAAAAAACACAGAAATTTAAAAATGCAGATTTTATAAAAACAAAAATTAATGCTGCTTATTTGATAACACTTCGGCCTTGAGGCGATAAAAAATACGGAGGCAGCGGTTTATTGTCCGCAGCCTCCGTATTATCAATTAATATAAGAATATCTCTGACGTTTTTTGTCAGACTTATATTTATTTTATTTTTTCCGCTTTTATGGCGCCCATTCCTTCCTTTACAAGAAGAACTGCCAAAACAAGCAGTACAGAGGATATTCCTGCCAGGAAATAGTTTGGCGCAGGGCTGGTCATGGTGGTCTTTATTTCAATTACAAGGCCCATCATGCTTGTAACAAGCATGAACCAAAATGGGATGAGAAGGAACATGGCATTTTTTTTCAGGCCGCGGATAACCCAGACCGCTATGCCAAGCAGTGCAAGAGCGGCAACCAGCTGGTTAGATGCACCGAATACAGGCCATATTACCATCCATGCAGCAACGATTTTTCCCGATGGATCGGTTGTTTTAACATAAACCAGCACCAGGGCAACAACAACGGCTATTACAGTTGCCGGGATTTTACCTATTTTGTTGTTTGAAATTTCCTGTATCTGATATCTTGTAAGTCTTGTAGCCGTATCAAGCGAGGTGAGCAGGAATGTGTTGATTGCAATTGCACCTAGACGCATGCCCAGAACGGGGTCGATACCGACTATCGTGCAGAATTGTCCGAACCCTGCAGCAAAAGTCCCGACAGGTCCGCCTTTCTGTATGCCTCCTGCCACCATAAGAGTACCTAGTGCTATAACGGCGACCATGCCTTCAAGAAGCATTGCGCCATAACCGACAAGCAATGAATCTTTTTCATTGCGTAGCTGTTTGGAAGTCGTTCCGCTTCCGACAAGAGAGTGGAATCCTGAGGCAGCTCCGCATGCAACAATGACAAAAAGCATAGGCCAAAGGTCCATTTTTGTTAAACCGAAAAATTCTATATTATTGGCCAGCATTGGTATTGCGCCGCTATCCATCCTGGATCCCAAAATCATGCCTATTGCACCTATTCCAACTGCAAAATAAAGGAAAAATGATGCAAGATAGTCACGCGGCTGAAGCAGAAGCCATACCGGGAGCACTGATGCCAACAATATATACACAGCAAGGAACGTATTCCACCAGTTAGCCGAGTGGGTGAACATAGCTGCAACGAAAGGCCAGTCTCCGCCTTTCACGGAACATATTGCAATAATTATCAGCATAACCAGTGTAACAGCTTTGAAATTAACATTAAAACGATAAATCAATATACCTGCTATCATCGCAAGGACTATATACATACAGCTGACAAAAGCCACTACAGGGTCTGTGACGAAAGTTGCCGTTGTAAGTACGGTGAAGACAGCTATAACTAATATAAGAGAGAGTACTGTAAAATACAGGAACAGTTTTTTCCCTGTCTCGCCTATCCATTTTTCAATTACTATTCCTACGGATTTGCCATCATGGTGCATTGATGAAACAAGAGCTCCCATATCATGCGGTCCGCCAATAAATACTGAGCCGAACAGGCACCAAAGTATCGTCGGAAGCCAGCCGAACATGGATGCCGCCGTGATGGGACCTACTATAGGTCCTGCACCTGCTATCGATGAAAAATGATGTCCCAGGATAACCGCAGGATGGGCCGGGCAGTAATCTACCCCGTCATTGATCCTTACCGCAGGAGTTATATTATGGTTGTCGAGGTTATAAACGCGGGCCATAAAGTCACCATAAAATTTATAGCCGAGCATCAGGAATATTAATGAAACGATGAAAATTACAGGAAATATCATGATCTTAAAGGACCTCCTATTAAACTTGACGGTTTAATGTCCCAGCCTTGGTTTCTAGCGGCTAGGCCATCTTTGCTGTTTTGAGCGCGGCATTTGAAAGATAAGCTATGTCTTTTATTGATTTCTCCGGTTTTTCTCCAAGAGTATATTTATATATTTCTATAAACCCCCTTAGGCCTAAAAATATCGACGATTTCTTAACAGATGAAGCTCCGTAGGACTGAAGAAAAACGTATCGCTGAACCAAAAGATCGGTTTCAGATTTTACTGTTTTGAGTATTCTTTCAGGATCGTCAGAAAGATATTTCCAAACGATATAATCATCAGCGTAATATCTTGCAACCTCACCTAAAAAACCGTCCTTAACCAAAGTAACTCTGCGGCAAAGACCTTCAGCGGTACCATTTTTCCAGGGTACAAAGCGCCACTCGTTCCAAATGCCTGAAGCAGTTTCTAACCCTGATAAATCAACCAGAATAAGTTTCCTCCCTCTGATATTAAAATTCGCTATATCCTACATTATATGATTTAAAATATCAAATTTTTAAGGATATTGATAGAAATGTGATGTGTGTTGATAACTTTAATTTGTGATATATTTCCACAATATATATTAAATAATTCATCTTATAATATATATATATACCTCATATGTACGAAAACTTAGTCACATCAGTAAAAAATATTTTTAAAAAATATCGCACATTATTATAATTAAAACGCCAGAATATTTTATATTTTAAGTGCGGCATGCGACTCAATATCACTTGGAACTCTTGCATTAGCTGAATCCATAATGTATAATGCGCCTTACTTATCTTTAGAGATCCGGCTCGACCTCCGGGTCTCTTTTGATGTGGCCTGAAAATACGCTCTTAATGGGCATTATCACTGAAGCAAATATAGGGAGGCATAATAACATGGCAAAAGAGAAATACGTACGCAGCAAGCCGCATTTGAACATAGGTACGATAGGACATATCGACCATGGTAAGACAACGCTGACAGCTGCAATAACAAAGACGCTGGCAAGACACGGCGGAGCGGATTTCACACCGTTTGACATGATCGACAAGGCCCCGGAAGAAAGAGAACGTGGGATAACGATCAACATAGCGCATGTGGAATACCAGACGGAAACGCGTCATTATGCCCATATCGACTGCCCGGGACACGCCGACTACATCAAGAACATGATCACGGGAGCGGCCCAGATGGACGGAGCGATTCTGGTAGTATCGGCAGCAGACGGCCCGATGCCGCAGACGAGGGAACATGTACTTCTTGCGCGTCAGGTCAACGTGCCTGCGCTGGTCGTATTTATGAACAAATGCGACATGGTCGATGACCCGGAACTTCTGGACCTTGTAGAAATGGAAATCAGGGACCTTCTGAACAAATACGAGTTCCCCGGAGACGATATTCCGATCGTACGCGGCAGTGCCCTAAAGGCGCTGGAGAGCGACGAGGACAACGAGTGGACGCAGGGCATCATGGACCTTATGAAGGCATGCGACGACTACATTCCGTCACCGGTACGCGAAGTTGAACTTCCGTTCCTTATGCCTATTGAAGACGTGTTCACGATCACCGGCCGCGGCACAGTCGTAACGGGCAGGGTTGAAAAAGGACTTATCAAGCCCGGAGACGAAGTAGAAATAGTAGGTATCAAGGATACGCAGAAGACAGTAGCAACGAGCCTTGAAATGTTCCGTAAGATACTTGACGATGCCGAAGCAGGAGACAACGTCGGAGTACTTCTCCGCGGCACAGGCAAGGATCAGGTTGAGCGCGGTCAGGTTCTGGCGAAGCCGGGAAGCATCAAGCCGCACAAGCACTTCAAGGGAGAAGTTTACGTACTGAAGAAGGAAGAAGGAGGCCGCCACACGCCGTTCTTCAGCGGATACAAGCCGCAGTTCTACTTCCGTACGACAGACGTGACAGGCGAGATCAAGCTTGCTGAAGGCGTGGAAATGGTAATGCCCGGAGACAACAGCACGTTTGAAGTCAACCTTATCGCACCGATAGCAATGCAGCCCGGACTCCGCTTTGCAGTTCGCGAAGGCGGACGTACAGTCGGCGCCGGTGTCGTTACCGAGATTATCGAATAAACAATTATTAACCCCAGGAGGGGAACATTTTGGCAAAGAAAATTCGTATTAAACTAAAGGCCTTCGACCACCGCGTACTTGATGCATCAGCTACACAGATTGCTGATACTGCAGAGCGTACGGGTGCAAGGGTGTCCGGGCCGGTCCCGCTTCCGACAGAAGTCAAAAAGTTTACGATCCTTACCTCTCCTCATGTAGATAAGGATGCACGTGAGCAATTTGAAATCAGGACACACAAGCGTCTGATAGATATTGTTGATCCGACCCAGAAGACGATGGAAGCACTTATGGAGCTTAATCTTCCGTCTGGTGTCGATATACAGATCAAACTGTAGGAATGTTTGGTCTGAAAGGAGTGAAACACATATGAGCATGGGGATTCTGGGCCGCAAGGTAGGGATGACCCAGGTCTTCGACGAAAACGGCAAGGCCGTGCCAGTAACGGTAATTGAAGCTGGCCCTTGCTCCATCGTTGAAATCCGGACACCTGAAAAGAACAGCTACAGCGCAGTACAGCTCGGTTTTGGAGAAGTAAAGCCTTCCAAGGTAACAAAGCCTATGAAAGGTTACTTCGGGAAACAGGGCTCGGTGCCCAGGCGCTGGCTGAGGGAGTTCCGCGTTGAAAATTCCGCGGACTACCAGGTGGGACAGGAGATCACTGTTTCTCTGTTCCAGAATGGCGAGATTGTTGATGTAACAGGCGTAAGCAAAGGAAAGGGAACCGAAGGCGTTATAAAGCGCCACGGGTTCGGCGGCGGTCCGGCAAGCCACGGGGCTTCCGTGAATCATCGTCACCCTGGTTCTATCGGATGTTGCAGTTATCCCGGCCGGGTAACAAAGGGCCGGAGAATGGCGGGTCATATGGGCAGTGAACGTGTAACGACCAAAAACCTTATGGTTTTTGGTGTGGACGAAGAAAACAACCTGATACTTATCAGGGGTTCCGTTCCCGGTGCGCGTGACAGTCTTGTCATGATCCGCAAAACAGCGTAAGTTGGGAGGCAGAAGACTATGCCTGTAGTAAAGGAACTTAATTTTAAGGGTGAGGTAATCGGCGAGTTTGGACTTTCCGATGCCGTCTTCGGAGCCCCGGTTCATGTGCCGGCTATGCATCAGGTAGTTGTAGCACACCTGGCTAATTGCCGTGTCGGTACGCATAATACTAAAGATCGCGGAGATGTGCGCGGAGGCGGCAAAAAGCCGTGGAAACAGAAACACACAGGTCGTGCACGGTCTGGCAGCTCGCGTTCACCTCTGTGGGTAGGCGGCGGAGTTGCACATGGCCCGCATCCAAGAGATTATCATCAGAAGGTTAACAAAAAAGTACGCCGTATAGCTCTCTGCAGTGCACTTACACTTAAGGTGCAGGAAGAAAATATGTTTGTTCTTAACCGCTTTGACATTGAAAAGCCTAAAACTAAGGCAATGCTTGAGTTCATGTCGGCAGTCAACGGCGGCAAAAAACCTCTTTTCCTCCTTCATGAGACAAATATGGCAGTTGTTAAATCTGCTGCTAACATCCCTGGTGCCGAAGTTCTCCATGTAGACAGCATAAATGTCTACGACCTTCTCAATCACGATCAGCTGATTGCAACTCCTGAAGCTGTCAGAAAGCTCGAGGAGGTGTTCGGTTAATGAACTCGGTTTCGCATGATATAATAGTCCGTCCTATCATTACGGAAAAGACAAGCAGAATGATGGAGCTTGGACAGTACACGTTTGAGGTTCTTCAGAAGGCCAATAAGATTGAAATACGCAAGGCCGTTGAAGAAGTATTTAAGGTTAAAGTCGTTAAAGTAAATACGATCCAGATCCGTTCCAAACCGAAGCGGATGGGTGCCTTTTTGGGTCGTTCACGTTCCTGGAAGAAAGCAATAGTCACGCTCGCAAAGGGCGAAAAAATTGCGTTCTTCGAGGGCGCAAGCGCCTAGGCAGAAAGGGGTATACCTAAATGGGAATTAAAAAATTTCGTCCCACTACACCCAGTCGCCGGCATATGGCAACGCCTGATTACTCTGAAGTAACAAAGGCGAAGCCTGAGCGGAGTCTGGTTGTATCTCTCAGTCAGTCCGCGGGGCGCAATAACAATGGCCGCATAACTTTGCGTCATCGCGGCGGTCATGGCAGGATAAAATATCGTATTATTGATTTTAAACGTGACAAAGTCGGCGTTCCCGGCAAAGTCGTTGCAATTGAATACGATCCTAACCGTTCTGCACGCATCGCGCTCATTTCTTACCTTGATGGTGAGAAGCGTTATGTTCTTGCACCTGTAGGCCTGAATGTAGGCGACAGCATTGTAGCAGGCAAGGATTCTGACATCCGTCCTGGCAATGCCCTTAAACTTAAGGATATTCCGGTCGGTACTGTTATACACAATATTGAACTTGAACCGGGACGCGGCGGTGTTCTTGTGCGTTCCGCAGGAGTTTCGGCACAGCTTATGGCAAAAGAAGGCAAGTACGCATATGTGCGTATGCCAAGCGGTGAGCTGAGACTTGTTCTTCTGGAGTGTATGGCTACTGTTGGTCAGGTTGGCAACGAGGAACATGAAAATGTTGTATACGGTAAAGCAGGCAGAACTCGCTGGCTTGGTATACGTCCGCATGTCCGTGGTATGATAATGAACCCAGTGGACCATCCTATGGGCGGAGGCGAAGGCAAGAGCAAATCGCACAAGCATCCTGTTTCGCCATGGGGTACTCCGGCAAAGGGTTACCGTACCCGTATGCGGAAGCCTTCGGATAAGTTTATTGTCCGCCGCCGCAAGAAGTAGCGCGGTTTTGTAGGAGGGAAAACAGATGGCTCGTTCACTTAAAAAAGGACCCTATGTTGATTTGAAACTTCTTCACAGGGTCGAGGATATGAACGATTCAGGGAAAAAGACTGTAATAAAGAGCTGGTCTCGTTCTTGCAGCATCACCCCTGAAATGGTCGGACATACTATTGCAGTACACAACGGCCGTATTCATGTCCCGGTTTATATAAGCGATAATATGATCGGACACAAGCTCGGAGAGTTTGCACCAACCCGGAAGTTCGGCGGTCATGCCGGACAGGAACGCTCGACGAAGGTCAAGAAATAGGAGGGCTTGGGTATGGATGTAAAAGCAACGGCTAGGCAGGTCCGTATCTCTGCCTCTAAAGCACGTCAGGTGCTGGCGCTTATAAGAGGCAAGAAAGCTTCTGATGCGCTGCTTGCACTTAAATTTACTCCCAACAGGGGCGCACGTTATGCCGAAAAAGTTTTGAAAAGTGCAGTAGCAAATGCTGAGCACAATTTCGGTCTTGATATGGATAAACTTGTTGTGAAGGAAGCTATGGCGGATCAGGGTAGTTATATGAAGCGCTTCCGTCCCGCATCAATGGGGCGTGCGCATGCTTTCAGACACCATACGTGCCACATTTCTGTGGTCGTTGGTGAGAAATAAGGAGGGGTGACGGTGGGTCAGAAAGTTCACCCGGTAGGTTACAGGCTTGGCGTTATCTACGATTGGGAATCCCGCTGGTATGCAGACGGTAAGAAATATGCTAAGTACCTTCACGACGATCTTGCGCTAAGGGAATGGATCAAAAAGCGTTGGGCAAGTGCAGGTGTGAGTCGTGTGGAAATTGAGCGTATAGGCAACGTTATGCGTTTCACGGTTTGGGCCGCCCGGCCTGGTGTCGTAATTGGCAAGCAGGGCGCGGAGATACAGGCTGTTCGTGAAGAACTTCAGGCAAAGACTGGTAGCCGGGTTATGATTAATATTCAGGAAATGAAAAATCCTGATATAGAGGCGCAGGTTGTCGCGGAGGGCGTTGCATCTTCACTGGAACGCAGAATCAGTTTCCGCCGCGCAATGAAACAGTCCATCTTCCGTGCCATGAAATCTGGCGCGAAAGGAATAAAGATACAGTGTGCAGGTCGCCTCGGCGGTGCCGAAATAGCGCGTACTGAATGGTACCTTGAAGGTCAGCTGCCTCTCTCAACATTGAGGGCCGATATTAACTATGGTTTCTCTGAAGCGCATACGATTTATGGTGTGATTGGTATAAAAGTATGGATATACAAGGGCGAAGTTATGGAACGCAAACCCGTTATGGAACCGGTTCAGGCTCAAAAGGAGAGGGGGTAACATCTGATGCTTTCTCCCAAAAGAGTTAAGTACCGTAAGCCGCACCTTACAGCACTTCGCGGTTATTCAAAAGGAGCTACAAAGGTTGATTTCGGCGATTACGGACTGCAGGCATGTGAAAATGGCTGGATAACTGCGCGTCAGATTGAGGCGGTTCGTGTGGCAATAAGCCGCAAGATGAAAAAGGGCGGAAAAATATGGATTCGTGTTTTCCCTGACCGTCCGGTTACTGAAAAGCCTCTTGAAACACGTATGGGTAAGGGAAAAGGAAATGTCGAATACTGGTCTGCAGCTGTTAAACGCGGCCGTGTGATGTTTGAAATAGCTGGTGTTACGAGTGACATAGCAGAAGATGCTTTCCGCACAGCATCCTTCAAACTGCCCATCAAGGTAAAATTGTTAACCCGAGAGGGAGCAGGTGAATAGTATGGATCCCAAGGAACTTCGAGATCTCAGCGTATCTGAGCTGAAAGATAAACACAAACAGTTTAAGGAAGAGTTGTTCAACCTACGTTTTCAGAATGCAATAGGCCAGTTGAACAATTCAGGGCGGATCAAGGATGTTAAAAAGACAATTGCCAGAGTCCTTACTATAATCACGGAGAAGGAAATTGGCATGGATCGTTCAGGAGCAAGGAGGTAGCCGGCGATGGAAGAACGTATAGCTTATCGGAAAGTCCGTACCGGCATAGTGGTAAGCGACAGAATGGATAAAACCATCGTCGTACGTGTTGACCGCATGGCCAAACACTCACTTTACGGCAAACCGGTTCTCCGGTCAAAGAAGTTCATGGCACATGATGAGAACAACGAATGCCGCATGGGCGACAAGGTTCTTATCGCTGAGACAAGGCCGCTCAGTGCGAATAAGCGCTGGGAAGTGGCTGAAATAATTGAAAGAGCTCCTGCGCTTGGAGCCAAATCACTTGAAGAGGAGGAAATCTAAGCTATGATTCAGCTGCGTACAGTACTTAACGTAGCCGATAATTCCGGCGCGAAGAAAATCCTCTGCATTCAGGTTAAGGGCGGCAGCTTTCACAAGGTTGGAACTGTAGGTGATGTTATCGTCGGAGCGGTGCGTGAAGCAGCACCGAACGGCAACATCAAAAAAGGCGACGTCGTAAAGGCCGTCATAGTTAGAACTAGGAAGGAAATCCGCCGCAAGGACGGTTCCTATGTCCGCTTTGATGACAATGCCGCTGTAGTGATCGACAATAACGGTGATCCCAAGGGTACTCGTATCTTTGGTCCTGTTGCCCGGGAACTGAGAGAGAAAAAATATATGCGAATAATCTCTCTTGCTCCCGAGGTTGTGTAGGGGGTAACTGGTCATGTCAAAAATGAGAATAAAAAAAGGCGACCGTGTACGTGTAATGATCGGTAAAGACGCCGGGAAAGAAGGCAAAGTCCTCCGCAGGGATGCTCAGAAGGATACTATCGTAGTCGAAAATGTCAATATCGTTACGAAAAGTATCCGGCCCAATCAAAAAGATCCGCGCGGCGGACTTGTCAAAAAGGAAGCTGCAATGCATGCCTGCAAGGTTATGCTTGTATGTCCTTCCTGCGGCAAGACAACGCGTGTGAGCAGAGCATATCTTGATAATGGCAAAAAAGTCCGTATCTGCAAACAGTGCGGCGAAATTATTGATAAGGCATAAGGGGGGAGGAATAACTAATGATACCGCGTCTTTTGACAAAGTACAGCGATGATGTCCTTCCGCGTCTGAAAGAGCAGTTCGAGTATAAAAATGTCATGGAAATTCCTCGGCTGGTTAAGGTCGTCATTAATATAGGCGTAAATGAAGCAAAACTGGATACAAAATACATGGATGCCTCTATAAGTGAATTGACCATCATTTCAGGACAGAAACCCATGCTGAAAAGAGCAAAAAAATCCATAGCCGGATTCAAGGTCCGTGAAGGTATGCCTGTGGCGTGCTGCGTTACACTGAGGGGTCCGAGAATGTGGGAATTTGTTGATCGGCTGATCAGTATTGCGCTTCCGCGCATCAAGGATTTTCAGGGTATTTCCAAGAGAAGTTTTGACGGCAGGGGAAACTACAATCTCGGCCTTAAAGAACAGCTGCTCTTTCCTGAAATTGACTATGATAAGGTAATCCGCCAGCGCGGAATGAACGTCACGTTCGTTACGACAGCTAAAACGGATGAGGAAGCCCAGGCTCTTTTGGCCGAGCTGGGCATGCCTTTTGCCCATTAGGAAGGAGTATACTTATGGCCCGTAAAAGCTTGGTAAATAAGTCACAGCTTGAACCCAAGTTCAAAGTTAGAAAGTATAATCGCTGCCCCCTGTGCGGACGTCCGCGGGGGTATATAAGAAAATTTGATATGTGCCGCTGCTGTTTCCGCAAACTTGCGCGCGAGGGTAAAATCCCTGGCGTAGTCAAGTCTAGCTGGTAGGCACGTGGGCGTGGAAGGGAGGATCCTTTAATGCATATTACCGATCCTGTCGCGGATATGCTCACACGCATAAGGAATGCTAATGTTGTCTATCATGAGATGGTAGACATGCCTCTGAGCAAGATGCGTCTAGAAATGGCTCGCATCCTCAAAGAGGAAGGCTATATCCGCAACTATAAAACGATCAATGATGTAAAACAGCCGATGCCTATTCTGAGGATTACAATGAGTTACGGTGCATCCAGGGAACGTGTAATCCAGGGGCTTCGCAGGATAAGCAAACCGGGGCGCCGCATATACGTAGGTAAGGAAAACCTTCCTAAGGTTATGGGCGGTCTTGGAATCGCTATGATCTCGACTTCAGCAGGACTAATGACCGATGCAGAAGCACGCAAACGCGGGCTTGGCGGCGAAGTAGTCTGCTATGTCTGGTAATAGGGGGTGGCATAAGTGTCTAGAATAGGACGCAAATCAATAAAGCTGCCTAAGGGCGTTGAGGTCAGAATTGACGGCAAGCGTGTTTCAGTCAAGGGTGCAAAAGGGACTCTTGAAATGGATGTAATGCCTAATATAAATGTTGCTGTTGAAGATGAGAGCGTAACAGTGAGCCGCGAGAGTGAAATAAAGACTGTGCGTGCCGCACACGGCATGACAAGAGCTCTTATCAATAACATGGTGACAGGCGTCAGCTCAGGTTTCGAAAAAATACTTGAAATCGTCGGCGTAGGATACCGTGCACAAATGCAGGGGAAAAATCTTGTGCTGAGCCTTGGCTTTTCACATCCTGTCGAAGTAATTCCGCCTGCGGGAATCGAATTTGCCTGTGAAAGTCCGATTAAAATTGTCATTCGCGGAATCGATAGGCAGCTTGTAGGTCAGACAGCATCCAATATACGCGGATATCGTCCGCCGGAGCCATATAAAGGCAAAGGAATAAGATATTCTGGCGAGTACGTAATACGCAAGGCCGGCAAGGCCGGCGCCAAGAAGTAAGGCGAGGTGAAGGACGTTGATTAGTAATCGCAGTCGGAATGAAATGCGGGAGCTCCGCCATCGTCGCCTAAGAAAATCTATTTCCGGCACAGTGGAGTGTCCCCGTCTTGCAGTCTTCGGAAGCCTGAAGCATATATATGCACAGGTTATTGACGACGAAAAGGGAATAACCATTGTATCGGCTTCAACTATGGAGAAAACATTTAAGGACGTTAAGGGCACAGGAAACCAGGAAGCGGCAAAGGCAGTTGGGAAACTGATCGCCGAGCGTGCTCTGGCCCAAGGTATAAGCGATGTCGTATTTGACCGCGGCGGACATGTCTATCATGGCAGAGTCAAAGCTTTGGCGGAAGCGGCACGCGAAGCCGGCCTGAAGTTCTAGGAGGAGGCAGAGAGACGTGGCGAAAGAGACACCTAACAATAAATCTTATAGCAGCAGAGGTCTCGAACTTGCAGAACGCATCGTTTCAATCAACAGGGTCAGCAAGGTTGTAAAAGGCGGAAAGCGCTTCCGTTTCAGCGTCCTTGTCGTTGTTGGAGACGGAATTGGCCAGGTAGGGCTTGGAATAGGAAAGGCCAAGGAAATTTCTGAGGCAATGCGCAAGGGTATCGAGCATGCAAAGAAGAATATGGTCGATCTTAAGAAATCTGGGCATACGGTGCCGCATCCGATCATAGGCAAGTTTGGGGCTGCTGAAGTTCTTCTGCGGCCTGCAGCGCCTGGTACCGGTGTTATTGCAGGTCCTGCAGTGCGTGCAATAATGGAGCTTGGCGGTGTGAAGGATATTCTGACAAAAGTAATAGGAAGGACATCCAACCCGATCAATGTTGCCTATGCAACAATGTCAGCCGTAAAAAACCTCAGGACCCCGGAAGAAATTTACCGTCTCCGTGGCAAAGATCGCAAGGAAGCCTAGGAGGTAGTAAAAATGGCTAGACTTTGCATTAAATGGAAAAAGAGCACGATAGGCCGGCCTCCCCGTCAGGAGAGGATAATAAGGGCACTTGGCCTTCATAGACTTAATGAGACAGTCTATCATGAGGATACTCCGCAGATACGAGGCATGGTTAATTCGATCGGCCATCTGCTTGAGTGGTCTGTTGAGGAATAGGGAGGTACTGTCATGAATCTTAATGATTTGTGCCCGGCAGAGGGTTCACGTAAAAAGAAAAAACGTCTTGGACAAGGGCTAGGCAGCGGACAGGGAAAGACTGCAGGCAAGGGGCACAAGGGACAGAAGGCACGTGCAGGGGCGTCTGTAGGCGCTAACTTCGAAGGCGGCCAGATGCCTCTTGCGCGCCGCATACCGAAACGCGGCTTCAGTAATTACCGTTTTGCCGTAAGGTACGAAATAGTGAATGTAGCTGATCTTGATGAGCGTTTTGAAGCAGGTTCGGAGATCACTCCTGAAAGCATGTATGCGCTGCGTCTGATTTCAGATGCCGGCAAACCTGTAAAAATACTTGGTTTTGGAGATATATCCAAGAATTTTACCGTTCACGCAAATGCTTACAGTTCAACAGCTGCAAAAAAAATTGAGGCAGCTGGCGGAAAGGCCGAGGTGATCTAAGGTGATAGACTCCTTCCGGGATGCCTTCAGACTGCCTGATCTTAAGCGGCGGATAATTTTTACAATTGCCGCTTTGTTCATTTACCGTCTCGGCTCTCATGTGCCGACTCCTGGAGTCGATGCATCTGCGCTGGGAAAGCTCTTTGAACATGGCGGAGTTCTGGGTTTCCTGGACCTCTTTGCTGGAGGAGCCCTCAGCAGATTCAGTATCTTTGCGCTGGGAGTAACTCCTTACATCAACTCAAGCATTGTCATGCAGCTGCTAGCAGTTGTAATGCCCAGTATTGATAAGATGCAGAAAGAGGGGGAAGAGGGGCGTAAGAAAGTCGTTCAGCTGACTCGCTACGGGACGATAATCTTTGCTTTTATTCAGGCAGTCGGAATGACGGGCTGGCTTAGAAACCTGGGAATATTTACAGGCAGCTGGCTGGAAATATCGTTTGTTGTACTTACCCTTACTACTGGTGCTGTAGCAGTTATGTGGCTCGGTGAGGTAATGTCCGACCACGGCATAGGAAATGGGATTTCAATGCTCATTTTTGCGGGTATAGTTGCCAGAATTCCTGATGCCATAGCCCGTACCTTTACGCTTCTGCGTCTTGGTGAAATGAATGTGCTTGTCCTGCTGCTTGCGCTGGTGATAATGATAGCGGTTGTGGCCGGATGCGTGATATTGCAGGAGGGCCAGCGCAGGCTTCCTGTCCAGTATGCAAAACGTATGGTAGGAAATAAAATGTATGGAGGACAAAGCACATTTATTCCGCTGCGGGTAAATACGGCCGGAGTAATACCTATAATATTTGCTTCCTCAGTGCTGCTGTTCCCATACACAATAGCAGGGTTTTTCAAGAGTGATCTGGCCCAGACGGTGCAGAAGGCATTCAGTCCGTCAAGTCCGGTGTACATAGTGCTCTATGTAGCGATGATAATATTCTTCTCATTTTTCTATACAGCCGTGGTTTTCAAACCTGAGGATGTGTCGACAAATATGAAGAAAAACGGAGGATTCATTCTTGGTATCCGTCCGGGCAAGCCTACTTCCGATTACATCGAAAAAGTAATGGGACGTATCACGCTTGGCGGCGCGGTTGCACTTGCTGTTATTGCAGTTGTACCGACTATAATGACAGGGCTGATGAATATCAATACGTTCTATTTTGGAGGCACTGCCGTAATAATAGTGGTAGGTGTAGCATTGGATACAGTGCACCAAATTGAAGGTCAGCTGTTAATGCGTCATTATGAAGGAATACTGAAGCGCCGTGGCGGAAAAGCCGGCGGACTTCTAAAACTGTAGCAAGGAGAGCATGCTGATATGAGAATAATTCTTATCGGTGCACCTGGCGCAGGCAAGGGCACTCAGGCTGAAAGCATTAAAAACAAATATCCGCTGGCTCATATATCGACGGGTGATATCCTGAGAGCCAATGTAAAGGCCGGGACCGAGCTTGGAAAAAATGCGAAGAATTATATGGATGCAGGAAAGCTTGTTCCTGATGAAATAATAGTTGCTATGATGGAGGGCCGTCTGCAGGAAGCTGATTGTAAAGATGGATTCCTGCTTGATGGTTTTCCAAGGACTAACCCTCAGGCCGAAGCGCTTGACAAATTGCTTGATAAGCTTGGAATAGCGCTTGATGCTGTTGTTGAGCTTGATGTGGATGATGAAATCGTCATCAAGAGGCTCACAACAAGGCGTGTCTGCCGGTCATGCGGTGAAATTTACAACACGCTTATGAAACCATCAAAGGTTGACGGGATATGCGATAAGTGCGGAGGAGAAGTCGTACAGCGGGATGACGACAAAGAAACCGTTATACGCAGAAGGCTGGCAGTATTCCATGAACAGACAGCACCTCTTATTGAATATTACCGTAATAAAGGTGTGCTTATGACAGTGGATGCTACTTGTGGAAAAGATGCTGTACTTAAGCTGCTTGAAAACAGGAAGGCCGGAAATTAATGATAACCTTTAAAAATAGCAGGGATCTCGAGAAAATGCGCCATGCAGGCCGCATAGTAGCGGATATCCTCAAATTAATGAGAGATATGGTAAGGCCGGGGATTGATACGCTTACCCTTGATGAGGCGGCAGAGAACCTTGTAAACAAAGAAGGGGCAAAACCTGCGTTTAAAGGATATAAAGTTCCATGGGTGCCTGTTCCTTTTCCCGGTACGATATGTGCTTCAGTAAATGATGAAATCGTGCATGGAATACCTTCAAGAGGAAGGATACTTCAGGAAGGCGATATCATAAGTATTGATACCGGGGCATCCATTGACGGTTACTACGGAGATGCGGCCTGCACATTTGCAGTTGGTAAAATAAGTGAGAATCGACAGCGGCTGCTCGATATAACCTTTGAATCACTGCATGTAGGAATCAGGGCCGTCAGATCAGGAGCAACAATCGGAGATATAGGATACGCGATTGAAAAAATCGTTATTCCGTCAGGGTTCGGTCTCGTAAGAGATTATGCCGGTCACGGAATAGGGCGCAGGCTGCATGAAGCACCGCAGGTGCCTAATTACGGTACGCCGGGCAGCGGTGTTACATTAAGGCCTGGTATGACAATCTGTGTTGAACCCATGGTAATGTCTGGTGCAGAGGAAGTCAAAAACCTTATGGATCAGTGGACTGTTGTTACTGCTGACGGAGGCGATGCTGCTCATTTCGAGCATACGCTTCTGGTGACTGATGACGGTGCGGAGATACTTACCCCATGGGAGTGACCCCTGCCGGCCATGGTTTCAAAGTGGGCGATGTCGTTATCGTCCGCCGCGGAAAACACACAGGAACATCGTTTGTTGTAGTAGGCACGGAAGGTGAATCAGGTGAATCAAGAATTTTGATCACAGATGGAGCGAGATACCCTGTTAATAAGCCTAAGAAAAAAAATATGATACACCTTCAAAGAACGCTGATGAATCTTGAAGATGTGGCCGGGCGTGTTGCTGGCGGGAAACCTCTGGACAACGGCTGGTTGATGCAGAAGATTACCGCGGTTCTGAATAACAGCGACACATCTTGCAAACAGGGAGGTTGAGGCTACTGCATGGCCAAAGAGGAATTTATTGAGGTAAAAGGCAAGGTAGTTGAGCCGCTGCCCAACGCCATGTTCCGGGTAGAACTGGAAAATGGACACAAGATACTGGCTCACGTCTCCGGGAAAATGCGCATGCATTTTATAAGGATTCTTCCAGGCGATCGTGTACTATTGCAGCTTTCGCCCTACGATCTTACTCGTGGGCGGATAACATACAGATATAAGTAATCAACCATAGGAGGTCTGCATTAATGAAAGTAAGACCGTCGGTCAAACCAATTTGTGAATATTGCAGAATTATCAAACGCCATGGCGTTGTCCGCGTGATCTGCAGCAGGAATCCGCGTCACAAACAGCGTCAGGGAGCAAGGAGGTAGCAGGATGGCTCGTATAGCCGGTGTTGACCTGCCGCGTGAAAAAAGAATTGAAATAGCCCTTACCTATATATTTGGTATAGGACCGGCAGTGGCAAAACACATTATTTCGACAACAGGAATCAACCCTGACACAAGGGTAAAGGATCTGTCAGAAGAGGAAGAGCAGAAGCTTCGTGCAGAGCTTGAAAACAACCATAAGGTGGAAGGTGACCTTCGTCGTGAGATAGCAATGAATATTAAGCGTCTCATGGATATAGGTTGCTACCGCGGTCTAAGACATCGTCAGGGACTCCCTGTCCGTGGTCAGAGGACCAAAACAAACGCCCGAACACGCAAAGGTCCCAAGAGGGCAGTTGCCGGCAAAAAGAAAGCCACGAAGTAAGGGCTTAACCAGGGAGGGAACAAAAGGTGGCCAAACGCGTACAGCGTACTCGTAAACGCAAGGAAAGAAAGAACGTAAGCTATGGTGTTGCGCATATTTTCTCCACATTCAACAACACAATCGTGACGCTTACAGACAAACAGGGCAATGCTCTTTCATGGGCTTCAGGAGGCAACGTAGGTTTTAAAGGTGCACGCAAATCAACTCCTTATGCAGCACAGATGTCTGCCGCTCAGGCAGCCAAAGTTGCACAGGATCATGGTGTTGTAGAGATCGACGTTGTAGTCAAAGGTCCGGGGCCGGGACGTGAATCGGCTATCCGTTCGCTTCAGGCAGCTGGCCTCCAGGTGAATGTAATTCGTGACGCAACCCCGATCCCGCACAACGGATGCCGCCCACCGAAGCGGCGCCGCGTGTAGGCAATAAAGGAGGTAACTGACAGGCATGAGCAGATACACAGGACCTGTATGCAGGCTTTGCCGCGCAGAGGGTACGAAGCTCTTTCTAAAAGGAGACCGCTGCTATATGGAAAAGTGCGGTCTTAACAAGCGGAATTCCAAGCCGGGCCAGCATGGTACACGGCGTGGAAAAATGAGTGAATACGGACTTCGTCTGAGAGAGAAACAGAAGCTTCGCCGCTTTTATTGTCTCAATGAAACGCAGTTCAGCACGATTTATGAAAAAGCTACTAAATTGTCAGGGCAGTCAGGCCATAACTTCCTTCAGCTTCTTGAACGCAGGCTTGACAATGTTGTCTATCGTCTTGGTTTCGGTATAAGCCGTAACCAGGCTCGTCAGCTGGTGGCTCATGGTCATTTCACTGTTAACGGACGCAAGCTGGACATTCCCAGTGCCTTGCTTAACCCAGGGGATGTGATTGCCGTTGCCGAGAGAAGCAGAGGCATCGTTGTTCTGAAAGATAATGCTGAAGCGGCGGCAGCACGCAGCATTCCGGCATGGCTTGACTTTAAGGCAGAAGCGATGACAGGAACTGTTCTTACTTTACCGGTGCGTGAACAGATCGAAGTTCCTGTAAATGAACAGCTTGTTGTTGAATTCTATGCCCGTTAGGGAGACGAAAGGTGGGGGAGAATATGGAGCATGATCGCCACGAGATCATAGTACAGGAATCCACCCCGTCGTACGGTAAGATTACCATAGAGCCTCTTGAAAGAGGATATGGGGTAACACTCGGGAACTCACTCCGCAGAGTGTTGCTGTCTTCCATTAGTGGTGCTGCAGTTGTTGCGGTGCGTATAGAGGGGGTCCTCCATGAGTTCAGCACAGTCCCTGGTGTCAAAGAGGATGTGATTGAGCTTTTGGTAAACCTTAAGCACATACCTGTCCGTTGTCATTCATCAGCGGTAAGGACGCTTCATCTTGAAGTTAATGGTCCTAAAGTTGTAACTGCAGCTGATATTGAGCCTGACAGCGAGGTTGAATTCCCTGACCCCGAAGCATACATCTGTACTATAGAAGAAAATGGCAATATCATTATGGATCTTTATGTTGGGACAGGAACCAGCTATGCTCCAATAGACCGTCCAAGAGCGTCCTATCTTCCTGTTGATGCTCTCCAGGTAGACGCGCTTTATTCGCCGGTTAAAAGAGTGAAGTATGATATCCAGGATAAGCGCATGGGACAGCGCACAGACTATGACAGTCTTACGCTTGAAATATGGACGAACGGCGTAGTCTCTCCGGAGGCTGCTGTAATTCAGGCAAGCCGCATACTGAAGGGGTATTATGCCTCTTTGGTTGATTCCCTTGCCGGGCCGGGAAGCAGTGCACTTGATGAGATAATCAAGGGTGAAGAAAACACAAAGACGCTTGCCGGAGTGGCTCCTTTCGATAAACAAGCCGCAATAACAGGGTTCACCATGGGCGAGAACTCAATCTACTCAAGACCGGTACGTGATCTTGAACTGTCAGTGCGCAGTGAAAATTGTCTGCTTCGCGGCGGAGTTCACATGATTGGCGAGCTTGTTTCAAGAACAAGGGATGACCTTCTGAAGATTCGCAACCTTGGCAAAATATCTCTTAGAGAGATTGAGGAAAAGCTGGCTAAATTTGACCTGCATCTTTGCGGTGATATAACGACACCGCTTGATGATTATTGCGACATGAATGAGCAGAAACAAAAGGAGGAGAAATAAATGAGGCACCGCGTTACAACTAGGCGGTTGGGACGCTGCAGCTCCCATAGGTGGGCCATGCTTGGAAATATGGCCGCCAGTCTCTTCATTGAGGGCAGCATTGTGACTACGGCGACGAGGGCAAAAGAAGTTCGCAGAGTAGCCGAAAAGCTTATTACAAAGGCGAAATCAGGCGACCTAAATGATCGTCGTCTTGTCATAGCACGTTTGCCCCATAAAGAGGCTGTTACAAAACTTTTTGATGTACTTGGCCCGAAATATGTAAATCGCAATGGCGGCTACACAAGAATAGTCAAGCTGGGTACACGTGTAGGCGACGCCTCTCAGATGGCGGTTATTCAGCTGGTCGACTAGCTGAATGAATTTTGGAATACAAATTTCTCTCAACGGTGCGGAATACCGGTATCCGGAATCTGTAAAGAAATCTCTTTGCGGCTTGGATCTGGAAATCCGCGCCGGAGAGTGGATTGCTGTTCTTGGCCCTAACGGGTCCGGCAAGTCAACATTGCTCAAACTACTAAACGCCCTGCTGGTGCCAACGCAGGGCATTTGTTTGGTAGACGGGCAGGATACAACGGAAACCGATGCCCCAGTTAACATCCACGCAAAAGTTGCTCTTGTATTTCAAAACCCGGAAGACCAGATAGTTGCGTCAGTTGTTGAAGAGGATACTGCATTTGGTCCTGAGAACCTAGGACTGCCGTCTGCCGAGATCCGGGAGCGGGTTAAAAACGCACTCATCATTACGGGGCTTTGGGAAAAAAGAAAATCTCCTGTTTCTTCTCTTTCTGGCGGACAGAAGCAAAGACTTGCACTTGCAGGCGTCCTTGCGATAACCCCTAAGTGCCTGCTGCTCGATGAAGCTATGTCGATGCTGGACCCGGCCTCCAGAAGGGATTTTCTCAGCCTCGTGAAAGCTGAGCATGAGAAAGGAACTACTATTGTTCAGGTTACGCATAGCCTTGATGAAATTTCCGATGCAGACAGAGTAATATTTCTCACAGATGGTAAAATAACGTGGCAGGGAGGTGCTCAGGAATTTCTTTCCCAGTCATGCGATACCCTGGGAAAAATCAATCTTGAGAAACCTTCGATATCTATTTTAAGGGACGAGCTGGTAAAATTAAAACTAATACATGAGTCAACCAACGCAGATGCCCGGAGTATAATGAAAGAATTATGCCGATAATCGTCAATGATCTCAGTTTTACATACAACGCCGGTATGCCTACAGAAACAACTGCTTTACGGAATGTTTCATTCACAGCAGAGCGTGGAGAGATACTCTCTATAGTCGGACATACTGGATCTGGGAAGTCTACGCTGGTTCAGCATCTCAACGGACTTATACTCCCGCAGTCAGGAAAAATTACAGTTGACGGGCTTTCTGTACGCAAGGTGCCGTCAGATCTTAGAAAAATACGCAAAAGCGTAGGTTTGGTCTTCCAGTATCCTGAACAGCAGATTTTTGCCGAAACTGTAAGTGATGAAATATCATTTGGCCCGATTAACTGGGGGTACAGCGGCAGAGAACTTGATAAAATGGTTTTTGACGCCATGGATTCAATAGGACTTGACAGATCACTTCTAAGAAGCAATCCGTTCTCTCTTTCAGGCGGACAGAAAAGGCGCGTGGCAATTGCTTCAGTCCTTGCGTCAGACCCTGAATATCTTGTGCTTGACGAGCCAACTGCAGGTCTGGATGCAGCTGGGATAAGGGAACTTGTTTCACTGCTCAATGAAAGGGCAGCAAAGGCTAAGGGTGTAATACATGTAACCCATGATCTTGAACTTGCACTCAGAATAAGCACTAAAATACTTGTTCTTGCAGAAGGTTCTGTAGCAGCTTTCGGTACTCCGTCAGAAACAGCTGAAATGCTCTGTGAAAAATATATTGACGGACTTGTACTGCCGGAGGTGCTGGCTCTTTCATCTGAACTCATGAAGGCCGGAATGGTGAGCGGCATAACCTGGGAACCAACACAACTTTTAAAAATGATTACAGAGGGCCGCAGAGTTGCTTTTTAATGGTATTGTTCCAGGACAGTACGTGCCTGCCGACTCAGTGCTTCATAAATTGGACCCGAGGTCCAAAATATTTGTCACAGTGCTTGCGATGGCTGCTATTTTTATGAGCAGCAGCTTCCCTGCACTTATTGCATGGTGTGTTATGCTTCCATTTGTTATTTTTATATCAAAACTTCCGGTATATGCCGTCCTGCGTTCTGCAAAACCTATTCTTGTCCTTATAATATTTACATCATTCCTGCATTTGTTCTGGACCGGCGGAAGTACTGTCCTTTTAAAAATAGGCCCGCTTGCTGCAACGGGCGAAGGGGCAGTTGCGGCGTTGCGTGTCGGACTGCGCTTATATCTGCTTGTCCTTTATGCCGGGCTGCTGACTCTGACTACAAGCCCGTCTGAGCTGTCCGATGGTTTGGAATGCATGATGAAACCGTTTGCGGCATTTGGTTTTCCTGCCCATGAGATAGCTATGATGATGACAATAGCACTTAGATTTATCCCGACGTTTTTTGAAGAAACAGAGAGGATCATGAATGCACAGCTATCGCGCGGAGCAAATTTTGACACAGGCGGCATAGCAGCCAGAGCTAAAGCTTATATTCCTGTACTCATACCGCTTTTCGTGCTGGTTTTCAAACGTGCGGATACCTTGGCTTCTGCAATGGAATCAAGATGTTACCGCGGCGGAAAAGGGAGGGTACGTATGTATCCGCTGAAATGGGGATACAATGAGAATGTTTTTTTTGTTATATTCATCTTGTTCGTAATCGTCTTATTTACCCTGGACAAAATAGGATGGTAATATTTATATGGTAAGGTATGCTGCAGAGGTAAGCTATAACGGTGCGTTTTTCTTCGGATGGCAGATACAGCCTGAAAAACCGACTGTTCAGCTTGCAATTGAAACGGCTCTTTCAGTTCTTGACGGCGCGCACGTGAAGGTTACAGGTGCAGGCAGGACTGACGCCGGTGTCCATGCAAAAGGGCAGGTTTGCAGTTTCGAGATGAGTAAAAAGTGGGATGAGAGAACTCTGCTTCTGGCCATGAACGCCAATCTGCCTGAAGGCGTTTCTGTTATCAGGGTTGCGGAGGCCAGGTCTGATTTCAATGCCAGATACGATGCAGTAAGCCGTGAATATATATATTTTATCTGGACGGGGAGTACAATATATCCCCACGTTATCCCATTTACACATTGGCTGAAAGGGAGAAATTACGATTGGGACCTTGCAGAAAAAGCATGCAGCTATCTTGAGGGTGAACATTATTTCGGTAATTTCTGCCGTGCGTCTTGTCTTCCTGTAAATGCTGTCAGAACGATTTACAGTATTAAGCTCAGACGGAAGGGGAACCTTTTGTATCTTCGTGTAAAAGGGGATGGTTTCCTGACAAATATGGTGAGGGTAATATTAGGAGACCTTGAGCTTGTCGCAAAGAGAGAAAAAAAACCTGAGTGGATCAGGGAACTTTTTGATAAATGCAATAGCAGGACATCCGGCGGGCGAACATTCCCTCCATCTGGTCTGTTTTTATGGAGGATAAGCTATGAGATGTCTTTATGGAATTCACATGAAAATCTTCTTTGATGTAAAATAGTCGGATACATAATTGAGGTGTCCTGTTACGGGGTGCCTTTCTGCAGTTTGGGAGGTTGACTGATTTGTGGAGCAGGGATATAGGTATAGATCTTGGAACAGCTACTGTTATTGTGTTTATTAAAGGCAAAGGGGTAGTGCTGAGGGAACCGTCCGTTGTAGCCCTTGATCAAAATACAGGTAAAATACTTTCCGTAGGTGAGGACGCCAAGGTTATGATAGGCAGGACCCCGGGAAATGTTGTTGCTATACGCCCTCTCAGAGACGGGGTTATTGCAGATTATACAATGACCGAGGTCATGCTCAGGGAATTTATAAAAAAAGTTACATCCGGAATGGAGCGTATCGTGCGCCACAGGGTTATGATTGGCGTTCCCGCAGGGGCAACAGATGTTGAACGCCGTGCGGTCCTTGAAGCAGCTCTTGAGGTCGGGGCAAAGGAAGCTTACCTTATAGAGGAACCTATGGCTGCAGCTATTGGTGCAAATATGCCTGTCGGTGCGCCAGTTGGAAATATGGTGGTTGATATAGGCGGAGGAACGACTGATATTGCAATAGCATCGCTTGGCGGTCTTGTGGTATTTGAGTCGCTGCGTGTCGGCGGAGACAAGTTTGATGAAGCAATCGTAAGATATATGCGCAGACAGTATAACTTGGCTATTGGGGAACAGACTGCTGAAGAGGTTAAAAAAACTATAGGGGCATGTGTTACTACGGCATTCCCGGAAGAAAAGACCATGGAAATCAGGGGCGGGGATCTGGTCCAGGGGCTCCCGAGACAAATAACGGTAAGCAGCGTGGATATAGCGCGTGCAATAGAAGATCCTGTCCTCTCTATAATTGCCGGCATAAAGAGAGTTCTCGAAAAAACACCGCCGGAACTTGCCGCTGATGTCATAGACAGAGGAATTATACTGACCGGAGGCGGGGCCTATTTGCGCGGGCTTGCTGACCTTATAATAGAAGAGACGGAAATAAACGCAGTCGTTGCAGAATCTGCTGCCGAGTGTGTGGCGCTCGGCACAGGAATAGCACTTGAATCGCTTGACAAACTAAAAGAAACCGGCGCTGTCTATTCGGCATCAAGACGCGGGTACAGGTGGAGATAAAACAAATCTTCAGATACCTTAAGTCTTAAGTGCATGCTCATTGCAGCTCATGATTAGCTGAGAGGTTCATGTCATACATATGTATGATATGAACTTTTTATTCTTAATCAGGTAAATATGTGCACTGGTCTAAAAATATGTGTATTTTATTTTTTTTACACAATAAAATTGAAACAGGTGTCCACGCAGCGTTAAACACGTATTTATATGATTTTCGCTTTGCATTCCAATAAAGTCAGATTCTTTTCATAGACATTTATTATGCACAAAATGGAACTTAAATTGTAATGCAATTTACTGAATGTGTAATATTAACAGACAGGCGTTAAATATATATCAATGATCGATGCAAAATATATTATTTTGGAATATTCAGATAATATATGGAATTATAATAAAACATAATTAACCATAAAAAGATAAATTGTTAATGTGTTCGATAAATATGCTTCTGCATTGGCAAAAATTGTTTCTTTGATAAATATATATAGAGAATATTCTGATAAACAGGTTTTATTGGTTTTTGAGATAAAATATTAATGTTTTAATTGTTGGCCTTTTTCTGGAAATTAATACTTGATTTTGTTGATACTCATGGCTAAACTAATATAGTGAAAGTTGCGATAATGAACCATTCTAATAAATAAGTACAAAAATCCAAGGAGGTAATCAAAATGGCATCAAAATATGCAGTAGCTCCTGATAAGGTTTTTTCAACGATAGCAAAAGTTATGCTCCGTGACGGCTTTGATATTGTCATCGACATGGAAAAGTCCGAGGGAAGCCATGTTGTCGATGCATCAACAGGTGTAAAATGGCTGGACTTCTATACTTTCTTCGCATCAGCCCCGTTTGGCATGAACCACCCCAAACTTGCGACTCCTGAGTTTAAAGAAAAGATTTTCCGCGCAGCGATCAACAAAGTTGCAAGCTCTGACATATACACAACTGAAATGGCTGAATTTGTAAATACTTTCAGTAATGTTGCCATGCCTAAGGGATTTGAGCATCTGTTCCTCATCGATTATGGCACGCTTGCTGTTGAGAACACATTCAAGGTTGCAATGGACTGGAAAGTAAGCAAGCTTCTTGCAGCCGGCAAGATTACAAAAGGCGAGGCATACGACGGGAAAAAAGGAACTAAAATACTCCACTTCAACGAAGCATTCCACGGCCGCAGCGGCTATACGCTTTCAACAACTAACACACATGACCCGAACAAACATCAGCGCTTTGCAAAGTTTACTGATTGGCCGCGTGTTATAAATCCGAAAATAACTTTCCCTGTCGAAAAACATCTCGGAGAGATCCAGTGGCTTGAGGCCCAGTCAATCAAGCAGATCAAAAAAGCGATTATGGATGATCCGAATGGAATAGCCGCAATTATTATTGAGACAATCCAGGGTGAAGGCGGCGATAACCATTTCCGTACAGAGTTCTTCCAGCAGCTCCGTCAGATTTGTGATGAGGCTGAAATACTTCTTATCTTTGATGAAGTTCAGTGCGGAATGGGAATCACAGGTAAAATGTGGGCATGGCAGTATCATGCACCTGTGCAGCCTGACGTTTTCTCGTTCGGTAAAAAGGCTCAGGTATGCGGTCTGATTGCCGGTCCGCGTGTCGACGAGGTCAAAGACAACTGCTTCTCGGTTTCAAGCCGCATCAACTCAACATGGGGCGGTACTGTGGTAGATATGGTTCGTGCCCAGAAATATCTTGAAATATACGAAGAAGAAAAAATACTCGACTATGTCAGCAAAAAAGCTGGTCCGGCACTTTACAACGGTCTTAAAGAACTTGAAGCAGAGTTCCCCGAATTCATTTCAAACGTGCGCGGCAAAGGGCTTATGTGCGCTTACGATATCTGCACCCCTGAGCTTCGTGATAAATTCCTTAAGGAATGCCATGCAAATCATATGCTTATACTTGGATGCGGAAGCAACACTATACGTTTCCGCCCGGCACTCAATGTTCCGATTGAGGATATACAGAAGGGAATCGAAATTTCACGTTCCGCTGCAAAGGCTGTATTCAAGAAGTAACTCCTGTTTTACAGAAAAAATCATTGTATTTAAGCATATCAAAGGAAGCCCTGTTTATGTCCGGGCTTCCTTTATTTTTTACAACTGATATATCGGAAATGCGTTTTTGTGGTTTAATAATATTAAAAGGTTAAGGAGCAGGTATTTTAGCCTGTTAAAAAAAATGTATCTGTGGTATTTTCTTGAAGTATATATGCCGTGCCTAAAGGGGGCGCAATAATTGTTCGAGCTTTTTAACGAGATCAACTGGGTCCTGCTTGGCTCATTGCTTATTGTAAGTGCCGTTGTTGCTTGGGTCGGCGATATAGTTGGCATGAAGCTTGGGAAAAAACGAATAACGTTCCTTAAACTGCGGCCTAAATATACATCAAGGATAATATCTGTAATTACAGGTATAGGTATTGCGTTTGCAACCCTTTTTGTAATAAGCCTTACGTCGGAAACAGTGCGTACAGCAATTTTCAGCATGAATTATGTACAAAACCAGATAACCAATCTTACAGCAGAGCTTCAGAACAACAGGACAGATCTTCAGGAAATGGAGATCGAGCTTTTTCAGAGCAAAGGAGCTCTTCTTGACAAGCAGGAGGAACTTAAGACGGTAGAAAAAAGATTGGCTGCTGGAACAAAGAATCTTAATGAAGCCAACATAATGCTTGCTGAAATGAAAAAAATAAAAGGTAAAACAGAGATAGAACAGGCTGAGCTCCAGAAAAAAAATGCAAAACTGGAACAGGAAAGCAGAAAGCTTGAAGAGTCTGTTAAAGAACTTAAGACGGAATCTGATAATCTTAAAGCTGGAATACAGATGCTGAGGGAAGGAAGGATAGCAGCGCTGACCGGTGAAAGGCTGGCGCAGGTTCTTATTACTGACACTGGAATAACAAAAATGCAGTTCAATCAGGCTGTAGAAAGACTCTCAGAAGAATCTCAGGCTCTTTTAGCATACCGTCTGGGCACAAAACCGGAATTTATAAAAAAACCTGCTATTGATAAGGAGTCATTGGAAATAGCGGAAAAACAGGTCTTGAGAAAAAAAGGGCGTTACCTTTTGCGCCTCACGGCTCTTGCCAATGCAATAGAAGGCGAGCCTGTGGATGCTGAGATCACGGTATACGACACCAGACTTATATTCAAAGCAAAAGACGTTTTAGCGGAAAAGGATTTTACTTCAGGAGAGAGCCGCCAGCAGGTAGAGGATCTTTTGCTGCGGCTGCTGAGAGATGTTAATGCCGTCGCAGCAAAGGAAGGCGTTCTAAGAGATCCGCTGAGCGGCAATGTCGGCTCGATGGATACAGCCGAATTTATGGATGCTATAGAAAAGATTGCTGACAGCAAGACAAATATAAAACTTAATATTGTTGCTGCCGAAGATATTTATACCGAAGGCCCGGTACGTGTAAAATTTATGTTGAAATGAGAGAGTATGTCTAATGCTTATAGTTGCATGCCAAAAATGCGGAGAAGTTGAAGTGGTTGCCGGATCCCCTGATGCTGATGGACTTGCCAGGGCTGTATGGACATGTCCCCACTGCGGGGCAGGCCAAGTAATGGAAATAGCGATAAGCAAAGATGCCAGAAGGGGCGACCTACGAAAAATAATCGGCGGTCTTGCCCTTGCAAAACCGTTTGATAAAAAAGAAAAAACGGATGCCGTGCAGGATGATAACGAAGGGGATATTTTTGACAATGACAGCCTTAGATAGTTCTGCTCTGGAGTGTGCAGGATATTACTATTATGACAGTAAGCTTGCAGTTACTCCTGAAGAACTTCAGGACCTTTACAGATTTACAAGATGGGGCCGAAGCCGTTCTCTCGAGCAGATAGATAAAATGCTGGACGGTTCCAGTATGTGCTTTTCTGTTCGATACAACGGCAAGCTTGTCGCATTCTGCCGAATACTTACAGACTTTGTGTTCAGGGGATCCATGTGGGATATTCTTGTGCACCCAGACCATCAGGGAAAAGGACTTGGTTCCCAGCTTATGCGGTATGCACTTAACCACCCGGCAATAAAGCCGCTTCCGCTGATAGTTACGTATACAAGCGAGCTTATCGAATTTATGGGAAAACATGATTTTGAACCGAGGGACGGACTGCTTATTCTGCAGCGCAGGCCTATAGAATATTCCTGAGTATTTTAATATTTGCAAGCATATGTTATGTACATATGTAAGCATTATGCATATAATTATAAGTTGCGGTTTTAGATAAAATACTGGCCGCAATAATATTAAACGGAGGTGTTTGAAATTGAGCAAAGAAAGGTACCTTATTTCGTCTGAATCGGTAACGGAAGGGCACCCTGACAAACTCGCAGATCAAATATCTGATGCAGTTCTGGATGCGATACTGGCGCAGGACCCGACAGGAAGAGTGGCATGCGAGACTCTGGTTAGTACAGGTCTTGTGGTTGTTGCCGGTGAGATAAGCACTACGTGTTATGTGGATATCCCGAAGATAGCTAGAGATACTGTAAAGGAAGTTGGTTATACAAGGGCGAAATATGGTTTTGACGGTGATACGTGCGCTGTCATTACAGCTATAGATGAGCAGTCTCCTGATATTGCGCTTGGAGTTGACAAGGCGAAAGAGGCAAAAGAGCTTTCTGATGACGAAATCGACAGTATAGGCGCCGGTGATCAGGGGCTCATGATAGGATACGCGTGTGATGAAACAGAAGAACTGATGCCGCTGCCGATATCCCTTGCCCACAAGCTAACACGCAAGCTTGCAGAGGTACGTAAGACAAAGGAGCTTCCGTATTTGCGTCCCGACGGCAAGAGCCAGGTAACTGTAGAGTATCTCGATGGGAAACCCGTCAGGGTCGATACCGTTGTCATAAGTGTTCAGCATCATCCGTCTGTTGACCATGCACAGATAGAGGCTGATATAACAGAACATGTCATCAAACCAGTTATCCCGCAGTATCTTGTTAAAACCAAACCGCGCATTCTTATAAATCCGACAGGACGTTTTGTTATGGGAGGACCGCAAGCTGACAGCGGACTGACCGGGCGTAAAATAATAGTAGACACATATGGCGGTGCAGTGCCTCACGGTGGCGGTGCTTTTTCAGGGAAAGACCCTACCAAGGTAGACCGTTCCGGCGCTTACATGGCCCGTTATGCAGCTAAAAATGTAGTTGCTGCCGGGTTGGCATCAGCCTGCCAGATACAGGTTGCGTATGCGATAGGTGTCGCAAAACCTGTATCCATAATGGTGGAAACATTCGGTACAGGCAAGATATCCGATGATAAAATTACGGAGCTGCTCAGGGAGTACTTTGATTTTCGCCCTGCAGCCATAATAAGAGATCTTGAACTGCGTAAGCCTCAATATAAGCGCATTGCAGCATATGGACACATGGGGCGTATGGATTTGGATCCGATTCCTGCATGGGAACGCACCGATAAGGCGGAAGCTTTAAGGGCTGCCGCCGAGAAATTTGCATAAAAATACAGATAAATATAAGACTCAAGGCCTGCGGATACCCTATATCCTGCAGGCTTTGAGATGTATTTTTCAGTGAATCATTTGATTAAAAGATATTTGCGCTTGTTTGCGCATTTGATTTGGCCGGAACATTGCCCGGTTTGCGGCAGGCTTGCTGTGTCCCATTGCAGCGGATGCCTTGAAAGTTCCGCCCCCTCTCTTTATGCATTTTGCCTTGACTGCGGAGGAATTTATGGTGTAGTCTGCTGTAATGATTCGATCCCATGCTATGCTGCATCTTTGCATGAGGGATACGCAAGGACTTTCATTTTAAAATTAAAATATCATAATGCAAGAAGTTTGGGTGTACCAATGGGAAGTCTGATGGGCAGGAGGCTGTCTAACCCTGGAGCTGATATAATTGTTCCAGTCCCACTGCATAAGGCCAGCAGCCGAGGCTATAACCAATCTGAAAAGCTTTCCGAAGGTATTTCCGAAGAATGGCGTATCCCGGTTATCGGCAATGCCTTAAAATGGAACATCATAAACGGGACACAGACAGGCAAAAACAGGCACGGCAGATCCGCGATGCGGCTGGATGCAATGTCTGCAGAGGCGTGTATAGCAGGCAGGAGAGTTTTTTTGGTAGATGATGTCTATACTACCGGTGCTACGCTCCGTTCCGCGAGATATGCCGCTGAGCGTGCCGGAGGGGTTGTTGTCGGAGCAGCTGTTTGGTCCAGAAGGATATCCTCTCTTGAGAATCAGGATGCGTGGGGTGATGCGGGCAACGGCTGAAGATGATGTTCTTATATAAATGCCGTGATCCGATATTATAGTAAATATGCTATTTTATAAACATAATTATTTGTTTAATTTATTAAGATATTTTTATGTGATTACTTTATAATCAATAAACAGTGTTAATTTCAATTTATGTAGATCGTAACTATTCAATGCTCAGCACTATTTGTTTTTTTTATAATATATGACAGGATATTAACTGTACTTGCCGGCTGTGCCTTTGATATAATAACTGCTGTTTAATTTTATTTCCGTATAAAAATATATTGTCCTGTCTAGGGGGGGTATTTTATGTTAAGCAGAATCGGCGTTCTTACAAGCGGCGGAGATTCTCCTGGAATGAATGCAGCCATAAGGGCGGTGACGCGGACGGCCCTCTATAATGATCTTGAGGTTGTTGGTATAAGGCGGGGATATGAAGGTTTGCTTGAAGGAGATTTTATACCGATGACCAGAAGCACGGTTGGCGGTATCCTCCTTCATGGAGGTACGATCCTTAGAACAGCCCGCTGTCCGGAATTCATGAAGCCGGAAGGCATAAATGCCGGTGTCTCGAAGCTGAAGGAAAATGATATAGATGCGCTTGTTGTTATAGGCGGTGACGGTTCGTTCAGAGGGGCTAAGGAACTTCATGACAGGGGCATAACAGTTGTAGGTGTCCCTGGAACTATCGACAATGATATGGACGGGACTGACTGTACTATAGGTTTTGACACAGCATGCAATACTGCTCTTGACTGCATTGGAAAACTCCGTGATACCGCTTCTAGCCACGACAGAATGTTTATTGTCGAGGTAATGGGGCGTCATGCCGGTTTTCTGGCACTTGAAACAGGCGTTGCATGCGGAGCCGAATTTGTTCTGGTTCCTGAGATTCCTGTGGATATAGATACTATACTGAGAAAAATCCATTATTCAAAAGAACGCGGAAAAACTCACTCACTGATCATACTTGCTGAAGGCGTAATGTCTGCTTCTGATCTGGCCGATAAGCTGAAAGGCCGCAGTGATTATGACCCGCGGATTGTTGTTCTTGGGCATATACAGCGCGGCGGAGCTCCGTCATGTTTTGACACAGTACTTGCTTCGAAGCTCGGAGCGGCGGCTGTTAATATTTTGCTTGAGGGTCAGAAAGGCATGATGGTCGGACGGATATTTGGGAATATAGTTGCGTCTCCGCTTCAGAAAGCCTGGGAAAAGAAACGGCCGCTTGATCCGGAAATGCTTCGCCTTGTAGAAATGCTGAGCATATAGGAGCTTATCGTGGCAATAAAAAATCTTCCGGTAGAATATGCTAACGAAATTATTTCGGTAGTTGCATCAGATATGGGCGGAAGAGGAGTTTCAAGAATTTGCCGGCCTGAATACTGGCAGGCAGCAGTGAAAAAATTAAGCTGTATTTCAAGAGTTGCTGTAGTATCAGGCTTTTTTGTACCGTCGGCGAAGGCGCCAGAGACTGACGGTCCAGGAGGAGCGGCTATTATTGCAAGGGCATTTGCCGAACAGGGCGTAGAAACTGAAATTTGGACGGATTCCTTTTGTATCGATGCTATAAGTGCGTGTGCCTCAGAAATAGGTTTCCATCCCGAAAAGGTCAAAATTCCTGAAAACTGCAAGATACTTGATTCATACTCTCCTCAGGCTATTATTTTTACGGAGAGGCTCGGACGTGCGGCAGACGGCAGATATTATAATATGCGTAAAAAAGATATCTCATGCTGGACACCTTCGATCGACGGGCTGGCAATTGCATCGGAGAGAAGGGGAATTATTACGGTAGGTATCGGTGACGGCGGCAATGAGGTCGGCATGGGTAATTTTATGCAAGAACTTTATGGTATATTGCCTGAGTATAAAACATGCCTTTCCGTAGTAAGGACCGATATTGCAATCCCTGTTGACGTAAGTAATTGGGGATGCTATGCGCTGGTCGCGGCTATGTCATACGTTTGGGGGATATGGCGCGGACACAGGGATGATGATGAGAGAGCGATGCTTGAAACGCTGAGAAGCTTTGGCGTGGTGGATGGCATAAGTATGAAGCCGGAATTATCCGTGGACGGATTCCCGTTGCCAGTACATGAATCTGTAATCTCAAAACTGCACAATATTTGGCTGAAATATGCCTGTTGATTTTGTTTTTTATGTTTCTCATGGTAAAATAGCCGGATAGGGATTGGTGGTCTTAAATGAATTTTATTGCTGGAAACAAATCAGGCAAAAGGCCGCTCATATTCCTTGGTTTCGCCGTTGTTCTCCTGCTTTTGCTGGTTACGTGGAGTCTGAAAGTCGGCCCGTTCGGAAGCCTCTTCCGTGTGGATCAGGTTGTTATTTGCCAGGAGCTTGATGCTAATCGTAAACCACTCCATGTCAGCAACAGCATCCAATATGGTACCCGCCAGATATGTCTGTGGCTGCGGTATTCTGCAGCGCGTGAAGGCAGCCATCTTGAGGTTTCTTGGTATTACGGGAAAGATCTTGTTCTATCTGAGCCTTTAAAAATCATGACAAAAAATGGAGACAGAGCGTTTTACCTGTTAAGGGAAGAAGGCACGCCTTTGCCTGTAGGTTCTTACCGTGTAACAGTTTCAACTCCGTCTAAGGTCTGGGCGGATATTAAATTTGCAGTAGTAAGAAGAAAATGACACAGGACCGGGAGGTCTAGCGATTTGCCAAGGAAAAAGAGAGAGATAACAGAAACAGAAGTAACCGAAGCACCTGTAGAGATAGCTGAGGAACCCAAAAAGAGGACAAGAACCAGAAAAACTGAGACTGTTCCTCAAAAGAAGGTTGCTGAAGAAAGCACATCCGGCGAAGCTGTTGCAGAAGAAAAAAAACCGGACGGTGTGCCGGAAGTGTCTGAAATACCGGCAGAATCAGGGGTCAGGACAGAGTTGGAGCCATCTGCTGATTCAGCATATGAAACACCTTCTGAAGTACTGCCTGAAAATATTCCGGTTCAGGTGAAAGTTGCGGAAGAGAAAAATGTGCAGAGCGGGAAATATAAGCACGCACATCCTAAGCTGGGCTTCAATTTTCTGGGCCAGCAGACATTGGTTGAGTTAAGGAAAATAGCTAAGGAGATAGGAGTATCGTCTATTTCAGCAAGGCGCAAGGACGACCTCATCGTAGATATACTTAAAACACAGGCTGAAACTATGGGGTATCGATTTAACGGCGGAACGCTTGAATGCCTTCCCGAGGGATACGGTTTCCTTCGTCCCTCAGGGCTGCTTCCAAGCAACAATGACATATATGTATCAGCTTCACAGATACGCCGCTTTGGCCTTCGAAACGGGGATGTAGTATGGGGGATAATCCGTCCGCCGAAGGAACAGGAACACTACGAGGCGCTGCTTAGGGTTGAGAACGTAAACTTTACGGATCCGGAAGCTGCAAGAAGAAGACCTCATTTTGAATCACTCACCCCAATTTTCCCAGATGAAAAACTTAATCTTGAAACTGACAGAAAAGTAATTTCAACCCGTATGGTGGATCTTTTTGCGCCGATAGGCAAAGGGCAGAGAGCTCTTATAGTATCTCCCCCAAAGGCCGGCAAGACGACACTGCTCAAAAACATAGCTAATGCCATAACCACAAACCACCCTGAAGTTATTTTGATGGTTCTTTTAATTGATGAAAGACCTGAAGAAGTTACAGATATGGCCCGTTCTGTTGATGGTGAAATAATTGCTTCTACTTTTGACCGCCCGGCAGAGGAGCACATGAGAGTTGCAGCGCTTGCTCTTGAGAAGGCCAAGAGGCTGGTTGAAGTATCAAAAGACGTAGTTCTGCTGCTTGACTCCATAACCAGACTGGCCAGAGCATCAAATCTGATTGTCCCGCCATCAGGAAGAACTCTTTCTGGCGGAATGGACCCGGCTGCGCTATACTTTCCTAAGAAATTTTTCGGTGCAGCGCGCAATATAGAATTCGGCGGCAGCCTTACGATAATAGGCACATCGCTTGTAGAGACAGGCAGCAGGATGGATGATGTCATCTATGAGGAATTCAAGGGCACAGGGAACATGGAAGTCCATCTGTCGCGCAAGATCTCCGAGCAGAGGATATTCCCGGCTCTTGATATTACCAAGTCAGGAACGCGCAAAGAGGAACTGCTTGTGTCAGAGGAAGATCTACAGCGTATCTGGAGTCTTCGCCGTAAAATAATAAATATGGATGAGTCCGATGTACTGAACCTTATTCTTGATAAATTGCGCAATACGGCGAGCAACAGGGAATTTCTTGCTACAATAAAGGTGAACTGAATCTGATATTTTAACGGATGGCAGCAGGGGCATCCGGCATGTTTTGGAGTGCTGATTATGCGTGGACTTTCTGGAATGAGCTCGAAAAAGAAAAAGACTATATGTTTTCTCATACTGGTTCTGGCTGCCGTAAGTGCCTCTGTAGTCTTTGCCTCAATGGCAGCTGAAAGAGCCGGCATGTACTGGATTGGCCTTGATAATCGTTCGGTAGTGGAAAAAACGGTTGACAACAGGGGCTTCATAATGGTTGATGTATCGGATCTTTCATCAATGTACGCCCCTGAAAATGAATCCAGCGAAGGGACCGAAATAGTCCCTATAGGCATAGGCCCGCTGCCCAGCGTTCCTTCGCTTACTACGGCAGAGCTTAAGCTTTACGGAATACTTTCCAGGGGTGACGGGCTTATACTCAGTGAAGACAAAAATGCGCTTGATGAAGACATACACTGGCAGGAAGTTATATTGGAACCAGGGGATACGCTAGCGTCCGTTGCAAAAAAATACGGAATATCTGCAGAAGATATACGCCGCGCGAATGACCTTAAGCCCAATGAAAACCCTGATCCTAATTATGTGCTTTATGTGCCTGACAGCAAAGAGTATATTCTCCAGACCCTTGCGTATGTGATGAAATTGAATAAGGCGGAGGCTGATCTTAAAAAGCGCGGCAAACCGCTCTCTATAACAGCATATGTTGTTAAGGACGGGGATACTCTTTGGTCTATTGCTAATCAGTTTGACCTCAATCTTGATACCATAATCGGATCCAATAAACTGAACAATATCAATATGCTTAAGCCGGGAACTACATTGAGAATACCTAACCAGGACGGTATCTTTATTAAAGCTGCCAAAAACGATACTGTCGAAAAACTTGCTGATAAATACGGCTCTTTTGTTGAATCTGTATACGTTGCAAATCAAATCGATAAAAATACGCCTCTTGTTGCAGGCAAAGAGCTCTTCCTGCCAGGAGCTGCTAAAGTTGCAGCTGTGGCAGAGTCTCCTTCTCCAGGTGTTAAACGTATGGCTGGAAGAACTACAAGGAGGACTATTGCAACAGTAGTGGTAACTTCTTCAGGCCGGCTGAGATGGCCTGTGATGGGACAGATTTCGAGTCCGTTCGGATGGCGCCGCAGCCCGTTCGGGCGCAGGAGGGTTTTCCATTCGGGACTGGATATAAGAGCTCCGCGTGGAAGAGGGATAGTCTCGGCAGGAGAAGGGCGCGTAGTTTATGCGGGATGGATGAGCGGATACGGAAAAACTGTTGTAATATCACATGCAGGAGGCATAACGACTCTTTATGGACATTGCAGCAGCCTTATGGTTGGTTCAGGCAGCTATATACGCAGAGGGCAGCTTATAGCGCGTGTAGGAAGCACTGGCAGATCCACTGGCAATCACCTGCATTTTGAAGTAAGGAGAAACAGTACGCCGATGAATCCGCTGAGGTTCCTCAGATAGGATAAAAGCATATATTTTTATATAAAGGATTGTAAAGGAGCGTTCTTTATGACGAAGTTTATTTTTGTTACCGGCGGAGTCGTTTCATCCCTTGGAAAAGGAATTACCGCAGCCTCCCTTGGAACTTTGCTGAAACGCAGGGGATTCAAGGTAAATATCATGAAGATGGATCCCTACATAAATGTTGATGCCGGGGCAATGAGCCCTTTTCAGCACGGGGAAGTTTTTGTGACATGGGATGGTGCGGAGACAGATCTTGATCTGGGGCATTATGAACGTTTCATTGATGAGCCTATTACAGGCGAGAACAGCTGTACTACAGGCAAGGTCTATTCCACAGTTATACAGCGTGAACGCGACGGACTGTACAACGGGGCAACTGTTCAGGTTATACCCCATATCACCAATGAGATACAGGACAGGATACTAAAAGTTGGCGAAGACAAGGATATAGTGATAGCTGAAATAGGAGGGACCGTCGGAGATATAGAAGGCCTTCCGTATCTTGAAGCCATAAGACAGCTTGCAGGCCGCATAGGAAGAGAAAATATACTGTACTGCCATGTTACGCTCGTACCGTATATAGCGGCATCAAGAGAACTGAAAACAAAGCCTACCCAGCACAGCGTGAATGAACTTCGGCGCATAGGCATACAGCCTGACGTCATAGTATGCCGTTCGCAGTATCCGGTCGGACATGAACTGCGTGAAAAAATAGGGTTATTCTGCAGTGTACAGCCTGAATGTGTCATTGAGGCTATAGATGAAGACTCAATATACCGTATTCCTGCTGTTTTGCATGCGCAGAAATTTGATACTCTTGTTTTAAGAAAACTTGGACTGCCTACTGATCCTGAACCGGACATGGCTGACTGGGATGATTTCCTTGATAAATATGATGCTATGCATGGAGAAATAACTGTTGCGCTGGTAGGCAAGTATACAGGTATAAAGGATGCGTATTTAAGCGTTAATGAGGCTCTTGCCCATGCCGGCATAGCAAACGGAGTCAAAGTTAAAGTACTGCCTGTGGAAGCTGAGGATCTGGAAGTTGGTGATCCATGCAGCATCCTTTCCTGTACTGATGCAGTGCTTGTTCCAGGAGGTTTCGGACAGAGGGGTGTCGAGGGCAAAATCGCTGCTGCGAAGTATGCAAGGGAAAATAATGTCCCGTATTTTGGCCTTTGTCTGGGAATGCAGGTGGCTGTTATCGAATTTGCACGCGACGTGCTAGGACTTGATCGCGCAAACAGCCTGGAAATGGATGAACTGACGCCTAATCCGGTAATACACCTAATGGAAGAACAGAAAAACATTGAAAGCATAGGAGGTACGTCAAGGCTTGGTGCATATCCGTGTGAGATAAAGCATGGTTCAAAAGCCGAAGCAATATACGGAACCGATATGATAAGCGAAAGGCACCGTCATAGATTTGAGTTTAATAATGATTATACTGAACTTTTTGAGAATGCCGGGATGAAAGTCGCTGGAATATGCCCTACAGGCGGACAGGTAGAAATAATGGAATTGTCCGGACATCCGTGGATGATAGGGGTCCAGTTCCATCCGGAGTTCCTGTCAAGGCCTTTCAGACCGCATCCTTTGTTTAATGCTTTTATAGCGGCTGCAGTCAAAAATTCAAAAGCATAAAAATTGAAAGGGGGAGCATTACATGAAGTCAAATAGTTTTATACTGGCTATTGTTTTGTTTTTATGTGCAGCATTTTATGCTGCGCCGGCGAGTGCGTCAGATCAGTCTGTAGATGGAGGGCCGGCCTTTCAGACACTTGAAAGAATAGAAACTATAGTGTATGGCGCTCCTCAGGGCGGCGGCCTGCTTGCGAGGCTGAACAACGTGGAAAAAGAGGTTTTCGGCAGGGAACTTCCTGGAAGCCTGACGGAACGCCAGACAGCAATGCTCAGTTTTCTTGAAAAGGGTACTACGACACAGCCGTCACTGCTATTTAAGCTTTCTGTAGCGGAATGGGCGGTAACGCAGAGTGTGCATCCTGAGCTGTCGCTTGCAAAAAGAGTTGACACAATGGAAGCTATCACAGAAGGTACAGTACAGGGAGGAGCTCTGGCTTCACGCATAGAAAGGCTGATGACCAAACTTCTTCCCGAAGGTGTGATTGCGACGCCGGTTACAATACCTGCATCGACTGTTCTTAAAACTGAACTTGCACAGACGCTTACGGTGAGGAATGTTAAGGTTGATGACAAAATAGTCCTGAAACTCATTGATGAAATAGTTATTGATCAGACATTGGTTGCTCCGAAGGGAAGCCGTGTTTTTGCGCATATTACAAAAGTAAAGCCGCCGCGCAGTTTCGGCAGACCGTCAGAAATAGGAATTGGTTTTGATGCTTTGGAGGTTATTGAACCAAGTTCTGTTGCCGTCACTATGGGAGATGCTGCAAAGAAAGCTACTGAAGCGGACAGCGCTGCAATAGGAGCTGCCGGAGCAAGCTTTGCAGGTGCTGTTTTGCTGGGTCCTCTCGGTCTTGCCAGCGGTGTTCTTATCAGAGGAACGGACAAGCAGCTGAAGGAAGGCTCTATGTTTTATGTAGAGACTGACGCTGCTGCTTCTGTACAGGGATATAAGGTTCCATCACAGATATCCTCAATGGTTAAATCCGGGGATGTAGAATTGCCACAGGGCTCAGCGCCTGCAACCAATCCGTAGGATTGGCCTTATTGATTAAGTGCAGTTAAAAAAAATATCAGGAAAGAAAATCATAGCAAGTACAGCGATACTTCTGTCCGCTGTACTTGTTGGTTATTTCTGGCGAGATCTGCATCTTGGGGATAACTCAGGAAAAATAAAGGTCCCCGATGTTGTAGTTGAAAATATAGAAGTTGAAAGGGTCATAGGAGGCAAACACTGGAAGCTTGTAGCACCTAGGCTTGAACATAAGGACGGTGTTATATCCGCCGTTTCCCTTGACATACTGATCGCTGAAAAAAACGGGAAGAAATCAAAGGTAAGCGCATCAAAAAGCAGTTTTGCAAGAGATAATAATGATATAACTATGGATGGAGTGAATGCTGTAATGGCTGATAAGAAAAAAGAATATACCTTTTCAGCCGGGGCTGTGAAATATGATGCAGCTAAAGAAATCTGGCATTTTTCTAAGGCCATAGTATTTAAAGACGGCCCGCTTAAGATCGAAGGGACAGAAGGCAGCTATGAGACAAAAAAAGGTATCTGCAGTATTACAAACGGGGGAACGGTAACATGGAGCAAATAACCTTCAATTTGAGCGGTTCATACAGAAACGCAATAGTGTATGTCTTTTTATCACTGATGTTGGTTTTCCCTTCTTATGCATGGTCAGAGGAGCCGGCTAAGGAAATCAGCCTTGATGCTGATAAAATTACTTATGCAGAAGATACGGGGATAGCCACTGCCGAGGGCAACGTAAAAGTAATGAACGAGGATGTGCGCCTTTTTGCGCCCTATATGGAATACAGCAGCAATAATGAAACGATAGAAGCCTTTTCAGATGCAAGAAATAATATAACGCTGTTTTCAGGATCAAATAAGCTTGCCGGAAAGCATATGACATACAACCTTGCTTCGAAACGGGGGGTTATGACGCAGGTTTCAGGAAAAATGGATGCATTTTACCTGAAAGGCAAAGACGTGAAGGTAATGCCCGTTGAAGATGCCTTAAAACAGGGTATCATTCAAACTGCCAAGAAGAAAAAGGACAATCTCTCAAAAGATGATACCGTGGCCGAATGGCTTGATGTAACTACGACCACATGCGATTTTGAGAATCCTCACTATAAGCTTGTTTCAAAAAAAATAATCGTTGTGCCTGGTAAAAAAGTGATAATAAAACAGCCGGCGGTCTATATTGGAAAAACTCATGTGTTCACATATCCGTTCGATTATATATTAGGCCTTTCACATACAGGTCAGAGCGTAATGCCGTTTATTGACTATGATTCAGATAAGGGAGTAGGAGCCGGTATTAAAGGTATTGTTGATCTTGGTAATTTCGGTGAGATGGACATAGCCGGCATGTATTGGTCAAAAAGTATTTTTGAAGCTAAACTTCGTTATCAGAGGGAAATGCTTCAGGACCTGTATGTATTTGCGGAGACGAACCGTTTTTATAATGAAGATGATGATGAAACGCTGTGGCGGCCTAAATGGGGAATTTCGTACTCAAAAACCGGAAGTTGGAAAGCTTCTTTATATGAAAGCCAGAGAGAACTTGTTAAAACGGAAATGAAAGCAGGCAAAGAGGTCCGTTATAATGTATGGCGCTCTCCTGAATTCAATTTTTACTCGCCATGGTACGGTGATCCTTCGCACGGAGGCAGGTTCCGTGTTTTTGGAATATACGGACGATATCAGGACAACATGGAAACTGACAACCCATGGGTCACAAGACTTGCTTTGGGCGCAGAGCTGAATGGCGCGCCTGATACTGGGACGTCAGTTATTAAACCTTATTATGGCGCACGATACACGCATTATGACTACGAAAACGGGGAAGATGCTCAGAAAGTCACTGATGGCTGGTTGGGATTTGAGTGGAACATTGGTAAAGTTAATTTCGACAGCTACTATTTCAGGAGATGGGTAGAAGGCTCCTCCATGATGGAATGGGATCAGTATGAAGAAAGGGAAGATATCTGCCAGACTGTTTCATTCCCTTTGCCGTTCGGAGGGGCTTCATGGGAAAAATGGAATTTATCTGTAAGGGCAGATTATGACAACATATCAAATGAACTTGCAGAGATAGTTTATATGCTTAACTATACAAAACATTGCATGACATGGCAGCTTTGGGCGAAGGATAAAAGGGCTGACGACAGCCTGTCCATAGGACTCACTTTTTATATAGAGGCATATCCTGATGCATCAGTAGGTTCAAAACCTTACAACAGGTCTATAACTGAGGATCAGCGCATGGGTACGATAGATGTTCCTGATAAGGGAATTAACTGAAAAATATATGGAAATTTAGTATAGTAAGGGGATCTGATAGAAAGTGAAAATAGTAGTAGCATGTGGCGGAACGAGTCCGGAGCGTGAAGTTTCACTTAATTCCGGGGCAGCTGTTGCAGCTGCACTTAAAGATGGCGGACACGACGTAATTATGGATGATGTAAAATCGCCGCGAAGTTTTGTTGAAAAGTGGGACTCATTCGGCGCGGACGGTGTTTTTATTGCACTTCACGGTGACTGGGGCGAGAACGGTATATTCCAGACGTGCCTGGATGCTTTCGGTATAAAATATACCGGATCTGGTCCGGAAGCATGTATGCTTGGCATGAACAAGACGCTTTCAAAACTTCTTTTCTCTCTTAGCGGTGTGCCTGTCCCGTACGGCTGCATCCTGGAAAAGGGCATTTCATGCGGCGGGCGCGAATCGGAAATGCTTAGTAGATTCGGGCGTCTTATCGTGAAGCCAAACAGCGGAGGCAGCACAGTAGGAGTGACGCAGGCCGCTACGATGGAGGAACTTGAAAATGGAGTAAAAGAGTCCTTCAGCGCTTATGAATTCGAAGATAAAACTCTTGTGGAACAATACATTCCAGGGAGAGAGATAACTGTGCCTGTATGGGAAAAAGAAAACGGAGAAGTCATCGCCCTTCCGGCAATAGACATAAGGCCGAAATGCGGTTTCTACGACTATAAAAACAAGTATACGTCAGGCTGTACCGAATATATCTGTCCTGCACAATTTTCGCCTGAACTGACTGAGAAAATAGGACGTTTTGCTGTCGCAGCGCATAAAAGCCTGGGATGCCGTTCATACAGCCGGATAGATTTTCGTGTAACTGAAGATGGAGAGGTATATGCGCTGGAGGCAAATACCGCACCAGGAATGACTGCGACAAGCCTGGTGCCGAAATCTGCCAAAGCATACGGAATATCGTTTACAGATTTTCTTGAAAGCGTGGTAGATGTTTCGTTCAATATCGGAAGGAATATTTGATAAATATGCCTGAATGCGAAAGTATCAAAGGACATATTAAACACTAAATATTTTTTTGCCAGATGTCCCCGGTGTCTGCTTTTATCCAGGGCAATTCAAGTCAAATATAAATATAAAGAACAGCTCCCGCTATATTAAAGGAAGCTGTTCTTTATATTTATATTGACAATAAATAAAAAACACGCCCTGCGTTTGTTATTTCAGGCGTATTTTCATTATTTTTAGATGACGGATACCACGCGGTGTCCTAACTATAACCTCTTCTTCTGCTTTCTTGCCCATTACAGCCATGCCAACAGGGCTTGCTGCCGATATTCTGTTTTCTTTAATGTCGGCTTCCTCTGTTCCAACAAGTGTATATGTAAAGATTTTTTTCAGGTCAAGGTCCTTTATTGTTACCGTAGTACCCAGATTTACATGGTTAGTATCAATATCTTCCGTTTCCACTACCTGAGCCTTGCTTAGCTGATATTCAAGCCAAAGGACGCGGTTCTCAAGTTTCTCCTGTTCTTCCTTTGCAGCGTGATATTCTGCATTTTCGCTGAGGTCACCGAATCCGCGTGCTTCTTCAAGCTTTGCCGCTATTTCCGCTCTTCCGTCTCCGCGCAGTGCAATAAGCTCTGCTTTAAGTTTATCGTATCCCTCACGGGTCATCAACTTGTCGTCTACTGTCTTTGCCGTTGCCATATCACGATACACCACCTATTTATAGATGCTTATGTATTATATATTGCGGAGAGCATTCTAACAGAAATAGCTGTAAATATCAAATTGTAATAATAAATAAATTAAAATGATGGAAACAATGGAATTGTATCAATTTCAATTATTTGCAACTTGACAATTATATCAGTAGGTAGTATAAACGCACAAATGTTATATTTTTTGAATTGCGATGATGGGGACAGTAAGGAATATTTGGCATGACAGAGACGGGATCCCGCTGCAGCGGCGCTGAAAGGTCCCGGGTGCCTGGTTCTTGAAGACCACCCCTGAGCGGATGCCGAAGCTGTTTCAGATAAGGTATCAGGGTGTGCCCTTTACAGCACATACGAGAGTCTGTGTTTATATTTTGTAATGCACCGGCTGAATTGGAGTGGAACAGCGGATTTATGCCGCCTCCTTTGTAGGGAGGCGGCTTTTTTTATCTTTAAAGCATATTATTCTTGTGTATGAACGTGATATTAATGCGTCTGCAGAAACTGTATCAGATACAGCCCGTTTTATTGTTAATTTATTTTTATTGAGGAGGAATCGTAATGGGCGTAATTCAAAAATATGGGAAACTTCTGCCGGTAACGGACAAAACTCCGTCTATAACTCTTGGTGAAGGTGATACTCCGCTTGTTCATCTTGACGGAATAAGCAGAATGCTGGATATAGAACTGTGGGGCAAACTGGAGGGTTGTAATCCTTCCGGCTCTTTCAAGGACAGAGGAATGGTAATGGCTGTTGCAAAGGCACTTGAGGACGGAGCCAGGGCACTTGTATGTGCATCTACGGGAAATACGTCGGCATCTGCGGCAGCATACGCTGCTGCTGTACAGGTCCCGTGCTATGTATTGCTGCCTTCAGGCAAGGTTGCACTGGGAAAACTGGCGCAGGCCCTGATGTACGGTGCAAAAGTGATAGCGGTTAACGGCAATTTCGACAGAGCATTGGAAATGGCCAGAACAGCCGCGGAGCAAAAAGGGTTTGCAATAGTCAATTCAGTAAACCCATACCGTTTGTGGGGGCAGAGAAGCGGCGCATGGGAAGTTTGTGAAGTTCTTGGCTGTGCTCCGGACTGGCATGCGATACCGGTGGGAAATGCCGGTAACATCAGTGCATATTGGGCCGGATACAAACAGTACAAGGAAATAGGAAAAATTGACTCACTGCCTAGAATGATGGGTTTCCAGGCTGAAGGGGCTGCCCCTATGGTGACTGGAAAACCATGTCCAAACCCTGAAACTGTAGCTACGGCCATACGTATTGGCAATCCCGTAAGCGCACATCTTGCAAAAGAAGCGGCAGAGCAGTCCAACGGTGGATTTGTCTCCGTTACTGATGACGAAATACTTTCAGCACAGCTTCTGCTTTCATCAAAAGGAGGCATATTTGCTGAACCTGCTTCATGTGCACCGCTTGCCGGACTTGTAAAATTGAAAAAACAGGGAAAACTTGACAGAGGCATAAAGGTAGTGATGGTTCTTACCGGCAACGGACTCAAAGATCCTGATACCGCTATGTCCCAGGTAGGGAGACCGGTGGAAATCGGCGACAGCCTTGATGAGCTTCTGGAGGTGATGAAGGGTTGAGTCCTCTTATCACGCTTAGAGTGCCGGCTACCAGTGCAAACCTAGGTTCAGGGTTTGACACTATCGGCATGGCTGTGTCTCTTTATAATATATTTAAAGTTACCGAACTGCTGCCTGAAGGAGAATACAAGATTGAAGCCCACGGAGAAGGTGCGCGTGAGCTTTCGGATCCGGCGGCCAATCTTGTGATTAAAGCCTATGAGGATACATGCAGACGGTGGGGAGTGAAAGGCCCAGGGTTTTCCATGTGGTGCCACAATATAATCCCGCTTTGCCGCGGTCTCGGCAGTTCTGCAGGGGCTGTTGTAGCAGGTGTGCTGATTGCGAAATACCTGACATCCCATACTGATGACGAGGCGGAGCTGCTGCGTGCCATGACGCTGATTGAAGGGCATCCTGACAATGTTGCGCCGTGTTATCTTGGCGGAATGGTAGTAAGCTGCTGGGACGGAGAAAATCTGCGTTACGTGAATCTTCCTGCCCTTCCCCCTGAAGTGCTGTGCGTAGTTGCCGTCCCTGACGAACAAGTCAAGACGTCCGATGCACGGAAAGCATTGCCTAAGCAGGTTCCGTTTGAGGATGCCGTATTCAACCTCGGACGGGCGGCTCTTCTTACTGCTGCATGGGCAACCGGTAAATGGGATTACCTGAAATGGGGGATGGATGACAGGCTTCACCAGCAGTACCGCAGCAAGCTGTTCAGCGGAGGAGAAGCAATTTTTTCAAGCGTCCAGAAAATACCCGAGTGTATAAGTGTGGCTATAAGCGGTTCAGGCCCGAGTGTCATTGCGCTTGTCAACGGAGCTACACAGAAAGTTGCTGAGGCAATGTGCCGTACATTTACGGAACACGGTGTCCGCTCACAGTTTTTTGTCCTTGATGGAAGCGCTCAGGGAGCTAAAGTCGATATAGACATGGGATTGGAAGATGAGATTGCAAAAGTCAGGGGGCTGAATAAATGAACTGGGCAGAACTCCCGCTCACGGTTCTTAAATTCGGTGGAACTTCAGTAGCAGGCCCTGAAAGAATGAAGCATGTGGCAAAAATAGTAAAAAAGGTACGTGAAAGCGGCCACAGGGTAGCCGTTGTCGTGTCGGCGATGGGAAACATGACCGATGACCTGCTTGCTCTTGCACACGATGTTTCAAACACAGGCAGCGGACGTGAAATGGATCAGCTGCTTGCTACGGGAGAACAGCAAAGTGTAGCCCTTCTTTCGCTTGCAATACAGCAAATAGGTGTGCCTGCACAGTCATTTACTGCCATTCAGGCAGGTATTATGGCGGAAGGATTCCCGATGGAGGGACGCATATACAGGATAGAGCCTGAAGCTGTTGAAAAGGCGCTTGGTGAAGGTATTGTTGCCGTAATAACAGGCTTTCAGGCTATAACCGATAACGGTGATGTAATAACATTAGGCCGCGGAGGGTCCGATCTCTCTGCAGTGGCGCTTGCCGGGGCCTTGGAGGCGGAATCGTGCATGCTCCTTAAGGACGTAACAGGAGTAATGACCGGAGATCCGCGTATTGTAAGGAGACCGGTAAAGCTCAGGCAGATAGGTTTTGATGAATGTATGGAAATGGCCGTGCAGGGAGCAAATGTACTGCAGGCAAGAAGTGTTGAAATGGCTGCAAGATATGAAATTCCGCTTTATGTCGGTTCAAGCTTTGTTGAAGAGGAGGGGACATGGGTAGTGAGCAAACCAGTAACGGAGGGCCTTATTATAAAAGCAGTTGTACTTGATTCCAAGGTGGCTAAAGTAGTTCTTTTGGGGGTGCCTGATATTCCGGGTGTTGCGGCAAGGCTGTTTTCAAGCCTTGCCGATAAGGGAGTCGGGGCTGAAATGATAATACAGAACAATATGCGCGGAGGCGTGAATGACATAGGATTTTTGGTCAAAAAATCAAATCTTGAAACGGCGATACAGGTATGCCGCACTATTTGCAGGGCCATTGATGCACAGGGAGTTTCATTCGACACTGAAATAGCACGCATTACAATTGTGGGCGCCGGTATCGCAAACCATCCTGAAATTCCGCCGAAAATGTTCAATATTCTTGCTGAGGAAGGTATAAACATTGAAATGATAGCATCGACGGCCCTTGCACTTACATGCATTGTAGGCTCGGTCAGAGCGGAAGATGCGGTACGTGCCCTGCATGAAAATTTTATTGAGGAGGCCTCGTTTTAAATGAAAAATGCGAAAAGAGTTGCGGTTCTGGGCGCAACAGGCCTTGTTGGCAGGGAAATGCTGAAAACGCTTGAACAGCGCGATTTTCCGGTTTCCGAGATAGTTCTTTTGGCATCGCCGCGTTCAGAAGGCAAAATAGTCAAATTTCGCGGTGAGGATGTAAAAGTCAGTGCTGTCAATGAGAGTTCATTTAATAATGTTGACATAGCTTTATTTTCAGCAGGCAGTAAAACTTCCATGATGTGGGCACCTGTAGCTGCCCAAGCAGGAGCGGTTGTAATAGATAACAGCTCGGCATGGCGAATGGATAATGAGGTTCCGCTGGTGGTCCCTGAAATCAATCCTGATGATGCATTTAAAAATAAAGGGATCATAGCCAACCCGAACTGTGCAACTATCCAGGCCCTGGTAGCTCTTTGGCCGCTGCATAAAGCCGCGGGGCTAGTTTACATGAATATAAGCACATACCAGTCCGTATCAGGCACAGGAATAGCGGCAATCGATGCGCTCAGCAGCGGATCAAGGGCGGTACTTGACGGGTCTGAGGTAAAGGATGAGGTATATCCGCACCGGATAGCATTCAACCTTCTTCCGCATATCGGAGCTTTTGATGAAAACGGTATTTCCGAAGAAGAATGGAAGATGGTTAATGAATCCCGTAAAATAATGCACCTGCCAAATCTTCGTGTGAGCGGCATCACAGTTCGTGTGCCTGTTTTCAGATGTCACGGTGAAAGCATTACCGCGCAGTTCGACGGCAGTATTTCCCCGGAGCGCGCAAGGGAAATACTTTCAGCAGCAAATGGTGTCGTTGTGTGTGACGATCCCTCCGGCTCCGCATATCCTATGCCGATAGATGCGTCAGGCAAGGATGCTGTGTATGTAGGACGCATACGCATGGATACCGGACTTGATAATGCACTTGCAATGTGGGTCGTATCCGACAACCTGCGTAAAGGGGCAGCACTGAATGCCGTGCAGATAGCTGAGTTGCTTATCCGGTAATATTTGAAAGTAAAACTTATAATGCGGATAAGCCGAATTAAAAATATTCCAGTAATGGATTTTTATATAAGGCTTATCCGTTTTACTCATGCCTAAAGCATAAACAGGCACTTTTTCAGATCACTGTATTTCCCTCTCGAACTGCTTGTAGCAGTCCCAGCATAAAGCATTGCCTTCTTTGAGTCTGAGCCATGGTTCCGCAGTCACTTCTCCGCATTGTGAACATTTAATCGATTTAAAAATAAGGGCTTTTTCAGGAATTCTGAAAGAAGGTTTTTTTACGTCGAAAATTTCACTGCCGGATGACCTGTACATAAAATCTTTTTTTTCCTGGGCAGAGACGAACTTAAGGTCCTTCAGTACCAGCCGTACACTTGTGTCTGCTTTTCTGTTGAAAAAAGAATATGCCTGTTTTCCGCGCAGGCGCAGTATAAGATTGCCTTTGCCGGTGCTGCAGCCAAGAATTGCCTGTATGGCATCCACTCCGCACGAATCGTTTTCAGCAACGCATACTATTTCTTCATCTTTTGACGCCTCTTTTATGTCAAGAAGCTCCATTGCATAAACAGCGGCCTGAAAACCTATCATGAGACCGCCGCACATATGCCCGTGGAAAGAAACAGCTTTATCAAGCAAAGCCTGTTTGTCCATGTCTGTCCCCCCTGCATCTCAGTTATAATATTAGTGATGGCGGCATATATTTATTGATGTTGTAATATAGTATAGCAGGATGTAAACTTTGTCGGAAAAATCGGTAATATGATAGATATTTTATCTGCAGGAGGACTTACGATGGCCCAGGATATTTTTGAAAGATCTTTGAAAATGCATAGGAACCTGAAGGGGAAACTAAGTGTAGAATGCCGACAGAAAATAGACAGCATGGATGATCTGGCGCTTGCTTATACGCCCGGTGTTGCGGAACCGTGCAGGGAAATAGAACGCAATCCGGAAGCCTTATGGGATGTTACAATAAAAAACAACTTTGTGGCCGTCATAACAGACGGAACGGCGGTGCTTGGCCTTGGAGACATAGGACCTGCTGCGTCAATGCCTGTTATGGAAGGCAAAAGCTGCTTGTTTAAACGTTTTGCCGACATAGATTCCATTCCTATAGCAGTCAGTACTAAAAATGTTGATGAATTTGTTGATGTGGTATCAAAAATAGCCGTGTCGTTCGGCGGAATAAATTTGGAAGATATTGCAGCACCGCGCTGTTTTGAGATAGAGCGGAGGCTTCAGGAAAAACTTGATATCCCGGTGTTCCACGATGATCAGCATGGGACTGCCGTGATAGCCCTTGCAGCGTATAAGAATGCACTGAGGTTCGTAGGCAAGGAATTTGAAACGGCGAAACTTGTAATCAACGGTGCGGGAGCTGCCGGAAGCTCTATAGCTAAATATTTTCTTAGAGCCGGAGCTAAAAACATAATAATGTGTGATGTGAAAGGGGCTTTGTGTTCCGGTTGTCCGGATGGTCTCAACGAGGCACAGATAGCGCTTTCCGAGATCACAAATCCTGACAGGATACGCGGCTCACTTGCCGAGATTCTGAAAGGCGCGGACGCATTCCTGGGAGTCTCACGCCCCGGACTGCTCACCTGTGATATGGTTAAGACAATGGCTGAAGCCCCTGTGATATTCGCAATGGCGAACCCAACACCGGAAATATTTCCGGAAGAGGCGCTGAAGGCCGGAGCAGCTGTTGTTGCGACCGGCAGGAGCGATTTCCCCAATCAGGTCAATAATTGCCTCGGTTTTCCCGGGATTTTCAGAGGAGCGCTGGATGTCAGGGCCCGTGTGATAAATGAAGAGATGAAATTGGCTGCTTCGAAAGCCCTGGCTGATCTTGTTGCAGATTCTGAATTGTCGGCCGATTATATTATTCCGGGTGCTCTTGATAAGAGGGTAGTTCCGGCTGTTGCAGAGGCTGTCTCCAGAGCGGCCGTAAAAACCAATGTAGCAAGGTTATCCTATAAATAAGGGGTGGTAGCCACGTTTGTAAATTATGAATCAGCGGAGAAAATCATCAGGGATTATGGAAGTCCGGTCTATGTCTACAGCGAGGATATCCTTCGCAGGAGGTGCCGTGATCTGCTGAATGTTTTCGGCGGCAGGGTCAAACCGAGCTATTCCGTAAAAGCAAATTCCAACCTGGCATTGCTCAGGATGATACGCGAAGAGGGCCTGGGCGCGGATGCAATGTCTCCCGGAGAAATATTTCTGCTTGAAAAAGCAGGATTCTCCAGCGGAGAAATATTTTACATAGGCAATAATGTATCGTCTGATGAATTGCGTTACTGCATAGACAGAAATATATTGGTGAGCGTGGATTCCCTTAGCCAGCTCGAGACATTCGGACGTATAAACAGGGGCGGTATCGTGGCGGTAAGGCTGAACCCAGGATTTGGCGCCGGACACTGCGATAAGGTTATTACTGCCGGCCATAATACCAAATTTGGAATCCAGCCTGAATTCTGTCAGCAGATAAAAGAAATTCTTGCAAAGTATGATTTGACTCTCGTAGGCATAAACCAGCATATAGGGTCTCTTTTTCTCGACCCTGCACCATACGTGGATGCGGCTGAAGCGCTGCTTGATACGATAACTGAACATTTCCCTGGGCTTGATTTCATAGATTTTGGAGGAGGCTTCGGTGTGCCGTACAAACCATCTGAGCAGCGGCTTGATCTGGAATGTCTGTCATCACAGCTCTTGCGCGTCATCGATTATTTTGTTGATAAATACGACAATAAAAATGTACATTTTAAATGCGAACCAGGAAGGTACATAGCGGCTGAATGCGGTTCACTGCTCGGGACAGTCAATTCTGTGAAGGATAATTACGGGATAAGGTATGTAGGCACTGATATCGGATTCAACGTACTGATGAGGCATGTTTTGTACGGCTCATATCATGAACTGACAGTGATGGGAGAGAACAATGAAGAAAACTGCTGCGGCGGAGATGTCACTGTTGTAGGCAATATCTGCGAAAGCGGGGATATCCTTGCAAGCGGCAGGAACATAGGCCCTGTGCGTGAAGGAAATATTATAGCGGTATCAAACGCCGGGGCTTACGGATATTCAATGGCGTCCAATTATAACTGCAGGCTCAGACCTGCCGAGGTTCTGATAAAAAGCGACGGCAGCATAGCAAGGATACGAAGAGCCGATGACTTTGACAGCCTGATGGCTAATTTTTAGAACCCATACGCAAATACTGAATGCGGCTGAAGAATACATTTATTGCTGCAGCCGCATTCCATGTTATTATCTGGTTTCATTTAAAACAATACCTGACTGTAACCAATAAAGCAGCATATACAGCTCGTGAGCCTTCTTATTATATTATAGGCTGAAATACGGGCTGTTGCTTTATTGCATTAAAGTCATAATAATGCCTGATGTCACTTCAGCGAGCAGATTTTACCGTCGGCCCCTGCAACTATGATCCTGTCTTTTGCTATTGCAGGTGCGGTTACAACATCAGCATTAAATGGTGTGCGCCATAACACATTGCCGGTCGTTCCGTCGAGACATACCAGAACGTTGCTGTTTGTACCGAAGAAAACCTTGCCGCCGAATCCTGCCGGTGATGAATATACGGATTCATTCGCCTTATATTTCCATATCAGGGAACCATTTTTCGCATCAAGTGCAGTGACCCATCCTCTTATGTTTCCAAATATGACTTTCCCGTTCTGTACAAGAGGGGAGGTTTCTATCTGAGCTTTGGAATCATAGCTCCAGATAACGGCCTGATGCTTTATTCTTGCGCAATATATCCTGCCGTCCTGACTTGTGAAGTAAAGCAGACCGTCAACAGCTGCAGGTGCCGATGTTATTGCTCCTCCTACTACGGCGCGCCATTTTAGTTTTCCGGTATTTGCGTCAAGTGCGAACATTTTGCCCTCGTGATTGCCGGCGTAGACCACACCGTCTGCGACGATAGGGGATCCCTGGACAGCCCTGTCCGTTTTGAACTTCCATTTCTGCCACCCTGTTTTTATGTTAACAGCGTAAATAAACCCGTCGTTTGATCCGAAATAGACGACGCCGTCAGCAACTGCCGGTGAGGAATGGATACTGTTGTGAGTGGTGAACTTCCATATCATTTCACCTGTCGCGGCATTAAGACAGTACATGCGGCTGTCATAACTGCCTACGAAAACCTTCCCGCCTGCTACCGCAGGTGACGACACAACCCAGTTTCCTGTGCTGAACGTCCATTTTATTTCCCCGCTGTAAATATCAAGTGCATAGACATTGCCATTGTTGGAACCGAATATTGCAGTGCTGCCGTATACGGCAGGGGAAGACTGCACCGCGTCAGGCATTTTGACCGTCCAATCCTTTTGCCCTGTGTAATTGCTCTGTACCTGCGCAGCCTCCATACTTCCGCTTCTCATTGCGTTTGCACGGAACATAGGCCAGTTTTCAGCGGCTCCGGCCATTTGGCAGGAGATTACAAGAAACAGCGTGCACATAAACATCCTTATATATGTATTTACCCTCATGATAGTTTATACCTCCTTGTATTATAATAAAATTTTAATACATATTGTTGTTTATGGTATCGTTAAAATAGATGATTGCTAATAAATCGGTTTATCAGCTAAAATACGTTCGTGGTTGAGGGAGTGACATATATATGCATCTGGGAATGTTTCGAAATTTTAGCATCATCGCGCATGTGGATCATGGAAAATCCACGCTTGCAGACCGTCTGCTTGAAGAAACAGGCACTATTGAAAAACGCAATATGAAAGCGCAGCGGCTTGATATGCTCGATATAGAGCGTGAACGCGGCATTACTATAAAGCTTGTGCCTGTCAGGATGAATTACAGGGCAAAAGACGGCAGGGATTACATACTCAACCTTATCGATACACCTGGGCATGTTGATTTTACATATGAAGTATCGCGTTCACTTGCTGCATGCGAGGGGGCAGTGCTTGTGGTCGACGCCTCCCAGGGTGTTGAGGCCCAGACAGTTGCTAACAGTTACCTTGCAGCTGATCTGGATCTTGAGCTTATACCTGTTCTGAATAAGATAGATCTGCCGTCAGCGCAGCCGGAAAGAGTAAAAAAAGAACTTGGGGAAATAATTGGGATTGATGCCGATGATGCCGTACTGGTCAGCGCAAAAACAGGAGAGGGGATAGAAGATGTCCTCGAAAGAATTGTCCGGGATGTTCCGCCGCCGGAAGGCGATGCTTCACTGCCTCTTCAGGCGCTTATTTTTGATTCCGTATATGATAATTACAAAGGTGTTATCTGCTATGTAAGGATAGTCAACGGAACTCTCGAGGCGGGTAAAAAAATCCGTTTTATGGCAACCGGGCGCGATTATGAGCTTGACGAGGTCGGTGTATTCAGGCCTGAAATGGTTGCTGTTGAAAAACTTGGTCCTGGCGAAGTCGGATATATAGCTGCGAGTGTAAAAACTGTCGACGAGGCAAGGGTGGGCGATACTGTCACAGATTCTGCCTGCCCTGCTAAAGAGCCCCTTCCCGGATACAGAAAGGTAAAACCGGTCGTGTTCTGCGGATATTACCCTGTCGAGCGTGAGAACATAAATCAGCTTAGAGATGCTCTTGAGAAGCTTCAGATAAATGATTCGGCAATAAGCTTTGAACCAGAAAATTCAGTTGCCCTCGGATTTGGCTTTCGCTGCGGCTTCCTTGGACTGCTGCATATGGAGATTGCCAAAGAACGTCTCAGCAGGGAGTTTGGGGTAGACCTGGTTGCAACTGCTCCAAATGTCGTATATCAGATAGTCCTTACCGACGGCAGTGTAACAGAGGCTCACAGACCGTCTGATTTTCCTGATCCAGTCAGGATAGAGGAGATAAGGGAACCCTATATCAAACTTTCGATATTTATGCCAGACCAGTTTGTAGGTGCAACGATGCAGCTCTGTCAGGAAAAAAGGGGCACGTACGTCGGCATGGATTATATCACTCCAGAACGTGTCAGGCTGTCATATGACATGCCTCTTGCCGAGTTCATCCTTGATTTTCACGACAAGCTTAAATCATGTACACGGGGCTATGCGTCGCTGGATTATGACCATATAGGATTCAGACCGGCCAATCTTGTAAAAGTGGATATACTTCTCCAGGATGAACCCGTAGATGCCTTTTCATTCATATGCCATGCCGATCAGGCTTATCACAGGGGGCATGCCGTGGTAGGCAAACTTAAAGAGCTTATTCCGAGGCAGCTTTTTGAAATCCCGGTTCAGGCTGCCGTCGGCAAAAAAGTCATTGTCAGAATGAACATCAAGGCGGTCAGGAAAGATGTTCTTGCCAAGTGCTACGGCGGTGATGTCACACGTAAACGCAAGCTGCTTGAAAAACAAAAAGAAGGCAAAAAGAGGATGAAACAGGTGGGACGTGTTTCAGTACCGCAGGAAGCCTTTCTTGCCTTTATGGATGTCACTAAATCCGAGGACAAATAATTTGCTTTGTTCAAGTCCATTTGAGCCTCCTAACGGGAGGCTCTCACTTTACATACATGTTCCTTTCTGTGAGCGCAAGTGCCCGTACTGCGCGTTTGAAAGCTGTGTGCCGTCGGGCTGCGATATTGATATGTGGCTGCTTGCACTTGAAAAAGAAATTGGATGGTGGAATTCAAGGATTGGAAAACCGGTGCTGACAACGTGTTATATCGGCGGCGGTACTCCTACAGTGCTTGATGCCATGCAGTGGGAACGACTTGAAAAGCTTATTGAGAAATATTTTATATTTGCGCCTGATACGGAAGTATCTGTTGAGGCTAACCCTAATTCGCTCCGAGTATGGCATCTGAAGCGATGGCGGGATTGGCGCGTCACGCGTGTCAGTATAGGAGTACAGAGCTTTGATGATGCTGAACTCGGGCAGCTTGGCAGACTGCATAATGCGGAACAGGCATATGAGGCAATATATGCCTCACTTGCAGCAGGATTTTCGGTTAACGCCGATTTCATGTTCGGACTTCCCGGTCAGACATTTCTGAACTTTGGGCGTACACTGCGTGACGCGGTCATGACAGGTGTGCAGCATATATCCCTTTATCAGCTTACTATTGAAAAAAACACCCCATGGGAAAATATCCCTGAAGAGAAACTCTCTGACGGATATGCCCCGTACAGGTGGGCACAGTGGTATCTCCCGCATAAAGGTTACGCACAGTATGAAATAGCTAATTTTGCGAAACCAGGTCATGAAAGCATCCATAATATAAACTATTGGCGTAACGGGCAGTATCTGGGCATAGGTACTGGTGCTTCAGGCTATATCGACGGCTGGCGCTACAAAAACATAAGCGGTCTGGACAATTATATTGAAATTGTGAATAGCGGGAGAAGTGCCTTTGCATCAGGTGAAAGGCTGGACCGCGATTCTGCCGCCCACGAGGCTGCAGTCCTTGCACTCCGCATGGCAGATGGTATCGATATCGCGGATTATAAATATAAATACGGCGAATATGCACTGCTGGATATATGCAGCAAACTTCGGATGTTTCCAGCGGATCTTTATGATATCGGAGAAAACCGGATATGTCTGACACAAAAGGGTATGAGGGTCGCAAACATGATATGGTCCGAGTTGATTTGAATAAATATGTCATATTCCACTATAATGTTGTAAGTATTAGGATAAATATAACAACTTTCAGCAAAACAGGAGGGATTCTCCTTGCAGGAAAACGTTCAGAATGCTATGCGTAAAATTCCGCAGATGGATAAACTGCTTTCTTTGCAGTGGATAAATGGGTTCGAAGCGGAGATAGGGCGCGATTCTGTAAAAGCTGTTATTTCAGATGTGCTTGAGGAACAGCGTAAAAAAATTAAATTAAACCCCGATACTGCGTTTGATGCCGACTCTATTGCAAATGAAATAAGGGAGCAGCTAAAAAATAAAGCATCATCAAGTCTGCGCAGGGTCGTCAATGCAACAGGAGTAATTATACATACGAATCTTGGCCGTTCCATACTTGCCGATGAAGCAGTAAAAGCGGTATGTGAAACGGCTGCAAATTACAATACGCTTGAGTATTCTGTCGAGGCCGGCACCAGAGGTAACAGAAACGATCATGTGGAATGGCTGCTGTGCAGGCTTACAGGTGCTGAGGCCGCAATCGTGGTCAATAACAATGCCGGTGCTGTCGTGCTTGCTCTGGCTGCACTTGCTAAGGATAAAGAGGTAGTTGTATCAAGAGGGGAACTGGTTGAAATCGGAGGTTCATTCAGGATTCCGGATATAATGGCGCTCTCAGGCACGAAAATGGTTGAAGTCGGAACTACAAACAGGACACATCTATATGATTACATGAAGGCGATAACAGACGATACCGCCATGCTGCTTAAGGTCCATCCGTCGAACTACCGCATAGAGGGTTTTACGTCTGCAGTATCGCGTGAAGAGCTCGCCGAGGTTTCGCACGGAAGGAACATAATTTTTATGGAAGACCTCGGTAGCGGCATGCTTGTGGATATCTGTCCTGCAGGGCTTAAGAATGACCCGACTGTAAGAGGATGCATAGAAGCAGGGGTCGATATAGTAACCTTTTCAGGCGACAAGCTTCTTGGAGGTCCCCAGATAGGAGTAATTGTAGGCAGTTCTGAAATAGTGGATAAAATGCGTAAATTTCCGCTTCTGCGTGCGCTTAGGGTTGACAAAATGACGCTCGCAGCGTTTGAAGCGACTTTGAGACTTTATCTGAAAGGGAAACTTGATGCGATACCGACCCTGGCAATGTTATTTGAAGACGAACAGAGCATCAGGAAGAGAGCCCTCCAATTAGGCAGGATGTTAAGGTCGGTATTTAAAAAAGCAAAGCTTGATAAAGCTTCAGCTGATATTGTAAAGGTTTATGATGCAGTTGGCGGAGGTGCTTTTCCCCAGTCAAACATTCCGGGTTATGCTGTCGCAGTAAAACTGCCTGAATTCGGAAATTCCGGCAGGCTTGCCGAGATGATGCGCAAACGGCCTGTTCCGATAATAACAGGTGCCTCAGGCAATAAAGTGCTCCTGCATGTACGTACGATAAACAGAGAGGATGAAACGATAATAGCTGCTGCGTTTGATGAAATGCTTGCCCCTTCCAAAACCGGGGGAATAAAACATTGAAGACAAATGAGTATCCGTTTGTTATCGGAACAGCCGGACATATAGACCATGGAAAAACAACGGTGGTCAAAGCGATTTCCGGCATAGACTGCGACAGGCTGTCTGAGGAAAAACGCCGCGGGATGACAATAGAGCTGGGGTTTGCGCCACTGACGCTCCCATGCGGCAAAACCATAAGTATCATTGATGTCCCTGGGCATGAAAAATTCATAAGGCAGATGGTGGCAGGGGCAGCTGGTATTGATGCCGTAATGCTTGTCATAGCTGCCGATGACGGGGTAATGCCGCAGACCAGGGAACATCTTGAGATACTTTCACTGCTTGGCATAAAAAACGGATTGACTGTAATAAATAAAATAGACCTTGTTGACGATGAAATGCTTGAGATCGCTAAAGAGGATGTCCAGTCGCTTATTTCAGGAACGTTCCTTGAGAAGGGGCCGGTAATGAATGTATCGGCCTATACAGGCGAGGGTATACCTGAACTGTTGGATGCGATAGGGGATCTTGTTGAAAACTGTGCGCAGAAAAACCGTGAGGGCCCGTTTTTTCTGCCTGTAGACAGGGTCTTCCACATCCCAGGGTTTGGGACTGTAGTTACTGGCACAGCCATAAAGGGCACCATATCAGTTGATGATGATGTTGACATCCTTCCGCTCCTTGAGGTATCAAAAGTACGCTCGGTCCAGGTGCATAATGAGCCGGTTGAAATAGCATATGCAGGCCAGAGGGTTGCTTTGAACCTTGCTGGGGTGGCGCTTTCTGAAATAAGGCGCGGAGATGTTGTCGCAGCAAAAAACTGCTTTGCGGCAACTGAATGTCTTGATGTTGAAATAAAACTGCTGCCGTCTGTACCTGAACCTATTCATCACTGGCAGCGAATCAGGCTTCATGTAGGAACTTCAGATGTAATAGCGAGAATATCGCTTCTTGACAGGGATAAAATAATTCCCGGGGAATGCGCTGCAGCGCAGATACTGACGGAAGAACCTCTTGCCGTATGCAGAGATGCACATTTTATACTGCGCAGCTACAGCCCACTCCGTACAGTGGCTGGCGGACGCGTTATCATGCCTGTTGCAGAAAAGCCGAGAAATAAACTTGAAAAAATTTCCCTTATTAAATTTTTGAATGCTATGACTGAACACACAACAGGAAGGGAACGCCTGCTTGCCCTGGCGGAATATAAAAAAATCATTGCATGCAAAGATGCGCTGCTTCTTCTTGAACTCGACCAGGCTGAATTTGAGAGGAATATTGCAAGTCTTGAGGCGAAGGGGAGCATAGGCCTTCTGAAAATGGCCGACAGATTTATCATATCGCTGGGCAAAATGGAAGAATACAGAGAAAAGCTTGCTTCCGATCTTGGCGCTTTCCATAAGGAACATCCTGAACGTAAAGGAATGGACCAGGAAGAGGTTTCCTGCAGCCTTTCCATTAACGATTCACGGTTTTCGAGGGAACTGATGAAGCTTTTTAACCGTCTGGCATGGTTTGCTGTAGAGGATGACCGCATCAGACTTAACTATTTCAGGCCTTTTGACGAAGCTGTTTTTATGAATAACGTATCTGCTTTGAAGAATATTTTATTAGAGGCATCGTATATGATGCCTACTGTAAATGAAGCTGCGGAGAAACTTAACATAACTGCGGAAGAGATGAACAGGATACTTGTATATCTTAAAGAACGCAAGGATCTCGTAATAATAGGTGACGGTTTTGTGCTGCACAGTGAAGTGGAATCCGCATTCAGAGAAAAGATTGCCGCCATCGACGGTTTCATAACACTTGCGGAGGTAAGGGACATAACGTGCAGCAGCCGGAAATATGTGCTGCCTCTTCTTGAATACTTTGATACGAAAGGTATAACGCGCAGGGTTGGAGATAAAAGGATATTTTTGAATAAAAACCGAAAAAAGTAATTGTTTATATGATTTATTTATTGATTTTATATACGCTATGTTAGCTCATTTTGATAGATATTTATTATACGCTTGATATTTATTTGAATTTGCAGTACAATTAACCGACTATAGGTCGGAGGTGATGTGTATGGCGCAAACGCTGGAATCAATTCGCGACATAGTGCGTCTGCACAAGGGCTACCGTATTTTTTACCGCGCTACCAATGGACGCAGGAAGATGGAGGAGCGCAAAGGAGTTATCCAGGAAATATATCCCAGTTTGTTTACGGTTTACATTGAAGCTCAGCAGAGCACTGTTTCTTTCAGCTACGCTGACTTATTGACCAGGGAAGTAGAGGTGCAGCTTGAATCAAGCGGCGAGAGCCTTTTTTAAATATTGAAGCCCTTTTACCTGCCCTGGCCTGTGCCAGGGCTTATTTTTTATATTGTATCCCGGGGTGAGTGAACTGATTGAAAAAGTGTTTTGTCCGGTAAAAATTAACTTGACATTAAGGGTGCTTTCTGTCAGGTCCGATGCGTATCATGAAATTTATTCTGTTTTTTGGAAGAAAAAAGCCACAGAGGCGTTGACAATTTCTTCTGAAAATGACAAAAATATAGTAGACAGGATTGAAGTTATAGGACTTGAAATCAATGGTCCCAATATTATTTCAAATGTTCTTGATTGGGCAAGGGTAAACGGATCCGACATCCCGCCGCTGCATATAAAAACGGATAAGCATTTTCCGGCAGGGAGCGGCATCGGTGCCGGAAGCGGCAATGCTGCAGCACTTATAAAATGGCTTGTTAAAAATTATAATATAAAAACTGACAGCTGTTTAATATCGCAGCTCGGCGCTGATGTTTCCTTTCTTGTTATGGAGGGTGATCTTGCCGAAGCACGTGGAATAGGTGAAAAACTAACGCCATTGGAACCATTGGAGGGGCTTCACTGGATAATTGCATTTCCTGCATGGAAGTCAGAAACGGCTCTGGCGTATTCAAAATTGGATATTTACAGGCAAATGCATAACATAAATGTTAATGAAGAAGATTTTTCGTATGAAGCTTTGGAAATACTCCGCAAACTGAGAAAAAAGGAACGGGCAGGGCTTCTGCCGAATGATTTTCTTGTTCTGCTTTCGCATGATCATCCTGAATATGAAAGGGCTTTTTCAGCTGCCGATAAAGCTGGCGCTCTGGCATGGGGGCTTTGCGGAAGCGGCAGTGCAATTTTTGCTGTATGCAATGATAACTTGTCATCTGACACATTGATGGCTTTTTATGAATCAGAGGATTGGGTAATAAAAATCACTAAACTGGAGTGATGCTCAATGAGAGGACAGAGAACTGAAAGACTGGTAAAGCTTGTAGCAAAATTCATGATGTGTCCGTCAAAATTAATATCCCTGACAGACCTTGCAGGTAAATTCAACGTGTCCAAAACTGTTATAAGCGATGATGTCGAGGTTATAAATACTGCCATGACGGCAGAGGGGTTCGGACAGATGCAGGTAGACCGCGGAAGATGCGGTGGAGCGAGGTTCGTCCCTTTATGCACCAGAGAATACAGGGCAAACATTTTAGACGGTATTGCAAAAACACTTACTGATCCTGAGAGATATCTTCCGGGCGGCTTGATTTATTACAGCGACCTTATTTTCAACCCTGAGACAGCCCTGTCTCTGGGTTATGCAATGGCTTCCAGATTTACTGATTCAGAGCCTGATGTGGTAATGACATCTGAAGTAAAGGGTATCCCGATAGCTATGTTTGCAGCATATGCGCTGGGGGTTCCGCTTGCAGTATGCAGGTTCCGTAACAGACCGAGCGACGGTTCGGCAGTCGGTGTACATTATCCTACTGCGAACGGGGATGTAAAAACAATATACATGGGTACGAAACAGCTGAAAAGAGGCTGCCGTGTTTTGATCGTAGATGATTTTATGAGAGGCGGAAGCACCGCGGCCGGTATGCTTCTTATGGCAAAACAGTTTGATGCGGAAGTTGTCGGTATAGGAATATTTATTGCGTCAGAAGAACCGGAAAATAAGGCTGTGCCTGGATATCATTCACTTCTGACACTCTCGCAGAAAGGAGGGAAAGCGACTCTTTCCGTGACCCAAGAAAAATAATTTAAAATTTCTATTTGACGTAATCGCAATCATGGCGTAGAATCTTTCGCTGGAAGGGGAGTGACCATGCCATGGTTATAAAGATAAACCTTGATGAATGTATCGGCTGTGGTGTGTGCGCCCAACTTTGTCCCGAAGTTTTCAAACTTGATGAGGTCGAAGGCAAGGGTATGGTGATTTCCCAGGAAGATGTTGAGACTGTTAAAGAAGCTATCGACAGCTGTCCTGTATCGGCGATCACCAATAATTAGCACCAGAATGAGGGCCCATAGCTCAATTGGTTAGAGCTCCCGGCTCATAACCGGATGGTTTCAGGTTCGATTCCTGATGGGCCCACCAACAAATATTTCCCCGGCTGGAAAGCTGGGGTTTTTTGCTTTTGAAGGGGACAATATAAAATGCAAACGGATCAGAATTTGTTCCAATCAGGAATCTTTTGCTGATCCACTTTTTCTGATATATATTTTATTGGTACCGTATACTTTGATATGATTCATCGGTTTGGATTAATTACCATGTATCATATGTCTGATTTATTATCATCGTCGGAGGTTTATTTGCATATGGATTTTTTGGAATTAGCCGGACTGCGTTGTACTACGCGAGGTTTTACAGAGAAGAAAATCAGCAAAGAAGATATCGTCCGTATATTATCGGCAGGGCGTCTTGCTCCAACGGCCTGCAACAAGCAGCCACAGCGTATAATAGTTGTCAGGGAGCCTTTGAATATCCTTAAGGTAAGAAAGGCTTACCAGACTTTCGGTTCCGAATGTGTTCTGATCGTATGCCGTGATAAAAGGGATTCCTTAATAAGGCCTTTTGACGGTAAATGCTCCGGTGATCTTGATATCGGAATCGTTTGCGATCATATGATGCTGGCTGCAAGGGAACTTAATATAGGCAGCGTGATGGTTGGATTGTTTGACCCGCTGATCATACAAAAAGAATTTGGTATTCCTGAATACATCGAACCTGCAGCTTTATTGATCCTTGGATACCCGTCAGCCGGTTTTTTAAGCCCCTTCCGGCATAAAACCGAGAGAAAACCTCTTGAGGATACTGTTATGTATGAAAAATACGAGGAAAACTGACAGTGCGTGCGCCCTGCCCCTGATAAAAATCCTTTATGATATCGAAAATATAGTTAATCACGGAAATTATGCACACATTTTATGAATATTTCCCGAATAGGGCAAAATAAAAAATGTGCTGTATAAAATGTTTCTTACCGTACAGCTCTCTAAATCTGTGCTGACTGCCCTTAAGGATTTTCTGTTGTATTACCTATACGGAATCTAAACTTTCTATTGAATATTTAAAAATGCCAGCTGGAAATTTGTGTTGAAAATTTAATCCTGCATTCACCAGGTTTGCTTCATGACCGGATCTAGTGCGAAAAATTTTAAAACACACCATTCGGTTTAAGAATAATTTAATAGAGACGTATAAAATTATTTAAGCGTTTGTGGTTAATGCATAATCATAATAGGAACCTGCCATGCAGTGAACTGCGTCTGTAAAAGCAGCATATTTCATGACATTAGTGTCCATTTCAGGAAACATGTTTAAAGTATTAAATTTTTGTTGTGTTTATATTTGATCCTATTTTTATGATGTTTATTATGTATACATATTGAAATTAAAACAACTGTGTGATTAAATTTATACTAGCTTTATTTTTTTATTTATTTATAATATATTTTGTATTAATAAAGTATTTTACGGGAAAGGTTAAGGTGTTTCTTTATATATTAAACATGATAAAACGAGCGTCCAGATAGCAGAAAAATATTATGAATGCAGTGTTGTTCATGTAATATCGTTAAAATTTGCACAGCCTCTGTTCGCAGCGTCGCATTTACGCTGCTGCCCTGAACTCCATAGAATGCAAGAAAAAATTACGTCACAGTTTTTACAATGACCTGATTAAATAACAGTTTTTTGAAAAATGTTTTACTGCTTATTGTGTAAATTAAAAATGTCAGCGGTGGTATATAGTAATGATCTGCAAAGCAAAAGTCAGAATATGTAAAAGACCGGGAGCCGCATTGCTGATTACGGTGCTTGTGGCTTTTCTTATGTTATCTGTTCTTACCATGGTGGTTTTCAATATAGCCATGAATATTTCGCATGTGGAACGTTGGCAGACAGCTCACTATGAGAAGACAAGGCTTGTCTATCTCGCCCGTTCTGCAGTAAATGCTGTTATAGAGGCCGCAAGCGACGATATTGCCTCTCTTGGCGCATCATCATCGACCCCTATAAACAAGCAGGGAACTATTCCCATAACTGATGCAGGTGCTGTAAGCCTTGATATAGTAATAAGCGGCGATGCCTCTCCGTATCTGATATTCAGGGCAAAGGCATATAATGCTTCAGACCAGTCCGTAACTGTTACTGCCAAATATGATACTGATACCAAGAAGATAATAAAATGGAGCGGCGGACTGTGATGCGGCGCGGTTCTCTTTTTGTCGAGGTCCTTATTTCAATAGTTGTTTTTCTTATAGGCATGATGGCTCTGGCCTCAGTGATGACTTTCAGCCTGTATTCGGTCACATGCTCAGGGATATATCTTAAAGCAGATCAGGAACTTGCCAATAAAGTGGAAACTTATATGCTGACGCGTGTAATATCGCATGATGTCACACCGTCAGATCCGCTTGCAAGCCTTGTGAGCAGTAATAAAACAGCGAATATAGGGGGTTTTTCTTTTAATTACTCAGTTTACCGTTATAAGACTCCTGATAAATACGGAAGCCGTTACTACATATTACAGCACGAGGAATGAATTCGATGAAGACCGGTAACCGCAGGGCTTTTACACTGATAGAGCTGATGATCGGAATAGCAATGATGCTAATAGTTGCAGGCGGGATAGCTACGGCTATAAGATCCGGGCTCGATCTTTACAATAAGGCTGAAGCTAAATCTCTTGTAACCAACGGAGTGCGTTTTACCGTGGATTCTTACAGCCGCAGAATATCCGCGATGCTTGCAAATGCGTCGGAGGTAGAGATACTTGACGACAATGATTCGATCCCGGAGTCTCCTGAAAGCTGCGATCATTATATATACTTGTCCGGCCAGACGGTGATGCATAAAAGCAGTACGGAGGATTCGCCGCTGGAGGGGTCTGATTATATAGCTTCTCTGAGTTTTTCAATTCCGGTCTCATCAAAAGATGCCAGTGCAAATTATATCCTGACGATGGATGTTGACGGTCTTAACAGCAGATACCCTTCAGCTAAACTTGACGTGACGGTAAAATCTGCCCTGTACAACAAACCGGCCAAATCAGGAGAAACAGTGGCCGGCAGCAATTATAACGGCAAAGTGCTTCACTTCGTAAGCCCGGTTTCTTTTGAGATAGAGCTGAAAAACCTGAAGATACTTAAGGAAAACGAAAACGGAACCGACCTCAGCAACAGCACAAGCGTGGCAAAAGGGACGAAACTTTATGCAAGCTATGACATAGGCCCGTCCGATCCTCCAGGTTTCGATCTTGAGGACTGTTCTGATATTTATTGGTATATAAGCGCCAGCAGCTCACCGGACATATCGGCTCAGGCCGCTGAAGCCGGTCTGCCGCAGCCTACAAGTTCAAACCAGGAGAAATATTGCTGGCTGCTTGTAGATAATACCAACACCCCTATAACGGGTAAAACTCTTGATACCAGCGGAAAGTTTTATGTTCGGACTGCTGGATACGGCGGGAATACGACATTCAGCGAGTGGGGAAATTACGGCATAATAAGGTTTTACGTCAAATCCAAAATGAAAAAAGTAAATGGGACTGATATTTTCACGGGTCCTGAGAAACAGAGCCCGTTTGCCGCGATTACAAAAGCCGAACGAGGCGGCAAACTTTGGAAAGAGTGGATGAAAGCCATCCAGGACATATTCGACGGAGTGCAGGACGTTACAGGTTTTTTCAACACGTCTGCCATGGATCAGTCTGAGATCCATCTTGATACGTCCGGCGGTGAGACCTATCTTACTATAAAAAGAAACGCAAGCGGCACGGCCGGATCAGTGACCGTTGCTGTCGCCGGAGGAGCTCTTCTCGCTGATGAAAAGATAGAGGCTATGAAGACAGATTCGGTAAATAATGATAAAAAATCATATACGACTGTGACAAATTATTCTCTGATAATAGATGCAGATGTTATTGAAGGAAACGGCTACGGTATCCTGCTTAACGGGGCATCTGCAGTTGAAACATCCTCCGGGTTCAAAGACTGCGGATATCTGTTCCAGTATGACAAGGCAATAGATTCCTTTCCGATGAGGCTGTATTATAACGGAACTCAGGATGACACACTGGATTTCGGCATGGAACTGGAATATCCAAATGATTCGGAATATCAGTGGAATTATTCAAGCCTTATATCCGGAACCGGAGGAAGCTACAGTTCATATAAAGGTCCTTTCTACGGGCCTGGCTATTTGAAAAACAGCAAATTCGCCTATGCCAGCAACTCTCGGGCGGAGAACCGCGGCTGGCAGGTTTTTCCGTGGAATGAAAGACGCCGCATACTGATAACGGTGCTGGAGTATTATCTGAAAAACAAAGGGCCGGCATATCCTAAATATATCATCAGGATGAAGCTGCTTAAACCTTATGCCGACGTAACAGAAGATGACCCGTGGCAGACCGGGAAGGATTATTTCCTGTCAGAACCGGCATGGTACGGAGATTTCGTAGGTGACGAATATCAGCACTATCAGATATATAAGAATAACACATGGCAAGACGCCTCATATGAAACATATATTAATACATCTCGGTGGAACCGCCGGATAGTTAGAAATTTTACCGTAAAAAATCATAGTTCTTATTCAGGGGATACAATAAATCCGCCGAACAACAGCATCAGCGATAACAACGCCAAAAGCCGCTATATAATTAAAGTGCCGTGGGGTGCTTCCGATGGTTACGGTACGGCCTATGAAGGGGTTTTTAAAGCCAAGGAAATGGATGTGCGTACCGATGGCGGCGGCGATATATTCAAAACTCCGAGCAGAAACAGGTATATAGGCCTGCGCTTATGGTCCGACCTGGCGTCAGAGGTTAAATTTTACAGCGTCAACTATGCACCAGGTTTTACAAAACAGGAATTGCAGGCGATAATGCCATCCGGTGCCAAAATGTATGAACTGGGAAACGGATACAATAACGACGGAACGGGTGAAGCTGCCGTATCAGGTGTCGACCAGACACATTTAAACACGGGACTTTTCGGAAGCACAGGAAAAGACTACTCGGACGGTGAAGGCAACGGCAACAGCAGCGGTTATCGCGGGGTAATGGGTATCCAGCATCTCAGAAATGGGTGCAGTTGTCCTATCTGCAGCAAATACGCGCAATACGGTTACTGATGAAAAACCAGCATATTATCAAACTCAGTGATATACATTGACATATCGGACTTGATTGACATGAGTTCGATATGTCAATGTCAAAAATAAATAAAATACGCTCTCAGGCAGCATGGTGCCTGTTGTGATTGCAGTTCGGTTGTATGCCGTCAGTTTTGCTGGAGTATTTTGCCGATAAGCATTTTTCCTGCATCTATCAGTTCTTTTTCAGTTGAGATTTTTGATTCCAGTGTCAGAACGCCAAGGTCGCCAACTTTTATTGAAAGACCGTAGCCCATGATCGGGTGGTGCTCTATCTCGGCGTTTTCGCCTGCAACAATAAGCGTTTTATAATTGGCGCCGGAGCCAAGAGGCCCGTCGTCAGCCGATATTACTGTATTTTTTATGTCCCAGCTCTTGCAGCCAGCACCGTCCAGCCATACTGCATGAAACGGTACGCCTTCAGCTGTCCTGTAATCCCTTTCGGCCCATGTACCTCTGCTGCCCGAAACGGTGTCAAGAACAGTCACACGTATATCGCCGTTTATCCAGCCTTCGACATACGGCAGCCTTTCAGTTGCCGCCGAAGGAGCACATGTGAAAAACAGAGAGCATAATGCTGCGAGAATATATAAGTATAGTGATTTTTTCATACAGGACACCTTCCTCTATGCGTACATTATACAACGCAGTATGGCAAGTTTTGTCTGTAGCGCATATAATGCCTTGGGGAAAATGAATAAAGGGGATATACATTTGTATAAATTTGCAATTAAAGTTTTCGGATGCCAGATGAATTCATATGATGGAGACAGACTTCGCACAGCTTTTTTACACCGCGGCTGGGAAGAATGTTCAGAGGAAACTGCCGACGCTGTGATACTTGTCACCTGCAGTATCCGTGAGAAGGCTGAACAAAAAGTTGCAAGCGAAATAGGGCGCTATGAAGTATCGTACAGGAGGTCGGCCAAGCCTGCTGTTGCCCTTATAGGCTGCATGGCCCAGCGCATAGGGATACAGATGGCGAAAAAGTTTTCATGCGTGCGTCTGGTTTCAGGACCAAGGCATCTCGGGCTTGTTCCTCAGGGACTTGAAGACTCTCTCTCTGACGGCAGGCAGCGTTTTTTCATGGATGATGACCCGCGTGCACTTAAAGACCTTGAAGTTGTGCCCACTGAACGCCTGAATCCATTCAAGGCGTATGTTACTATTACTTATGGCTGTGACCGCTTCTGTTCCTACTGCATCGTGCCGTATGTCAGAGGCAGGCTGCAGTCACGCAGATATTCAGATATACTCGAAGAAGTGAAGATACTGGCAGATTCGGGAGTCTCGGAAATCACGCTTCTTGGGCAGAATGTAGACGCATACGGTAAAGATATCGGTGATGGCTATGGCTTTGCGCAGCTGCTGAAAGCTGTTTCCTCCATAGACGGTGTGCGGCGTCTCCGTTTTGCGACATCTCATCCTAAGGATTTCGATGAAGATATACTTGAAGTGATGGCATCGACACCATCCATATGCAGGGCGATAAATCTTCCGGTCCAGTCCGGCAGCGACAGGATACTTAAAAGTATGAACAGGGGCTATACAGCAGGCCAGTATCTCTCTCTGGCTGAAAAAATACGCGGAGCGCTTCCTGATTTATGTCTGACTACAGACCTCATAGTGGGTTTTCCAGGTGAAACTGATAATGATTTTAATGATTCGCTGAATCTATTGAGAGATGTACGGTTCGATATCGTTCACACAGCTGCGTACTCACCGCGGGAAGGTACAAGAGCTGCAGTAATGGATGGACAGGTTGATAACAGAATAAAAGCGGCAAGGCTGAACGAAATAAATAATATGCAGTCGCTTATCGCAAAGGAACTGAATGAAGAATATGTAGGCAGGGAAGTTGAGATACTCATTGACGGCCGGGCACCTAAGGGTGAAGGACTCTTACAGGGACGCACTATGACTGATAAAGTCGTTATTATAAAAGGTGATGCGGCTGATTTGGGCAAATATATAAACGTAACGATAATAAGAGGTGGAAATTGGTCCCTAGAGGGAGTAAAAAAGGAGGACTGATCACTTTATGCACGGTAAAGGCCTGAATAAATTCAATTATTTTTTTATTTTCCTCGGACTGCTTTGTTTCATAGCAGCCGCAGTATTGGGTTATTCTTTCAAGGGCAGGTTTGGGCAGGACACAGCCGGAAAATCAACAGTCCCTATGCCTGTCATGGAGGATACCATAGATGTCAGTTCAAACAGCCAGCCTGCGGGGCAGCCCTCGGCTTCAAACATGCAGGCAGGCGGTCCCGGGGATTCTAAAAATTGGATAGTTTACGTTACAGGATATGTCAAAAAACCTGGAGTTTATGAAATCCCGGCCGGATCAAGGGTTTACCGGGCTCTTGATGCTGCAGGAGGCTTCTCTGCGAAAGCTGATCAGGAGGCTGTAAACCTTGCGGCAACAATTGAAGACGGTGCGCACATACGTTTCCCGGCAAAAGGCGAAACCAATGTAAATAATAATACCGTGTCGTCTGCGGTCCCTAATGTCCGTACACAAACTGCTGATGCCAGTAAAAATGTATCATCCGGACTGATAAATATAAACACTGCCGCTCAGTCTGATCTTGAAAAACTTCCTGGAATAGGACCCAAAACGGCCCTGTCCATAATAAATTACAGGAACGCTAATGGTGCTTTTAAGCGTACTGAAGACCTGCTTCTTGTTAAAGGGATAGGAGCAAAGAAGTACGATGCAATAAAGAGCCTTGTTACAGCAGGAAAGTAATATCGGAGGCCCTTTGGCCCGCACTCCTGCTTTTATAATACTGGCTGGTTTGTGCTGTTCAGTGTTTTTTTGCGCGAGAGGGGCTTTTATTTCTGTTTCCGTTATTGCAGGCATATTGATTTCGTGCTCCTGGATTTTATTGTGCACTGAAAGGATTACGCCTGACTGGATGCCGTGTCTCCTTATCATATTGATTCTCACCCTGATAATTTCTTTATTTTGTGTTTTAAGAATCGATAGAAAAATATATCTTCCGTCATCGCTCAATACAACAGGAAAAATTATAATGAGCAGGCCTTGGGGCAAAAGAAGTGCAATACTTTTATCAACAGGGCATGGAAAGTTTGTTTATTACGTAAACCACTCCGAAGCGCCGCCTGAGGGCTCTAAAGTAAAAATAGACGGAGCGCTCTTTGATTTTAAACGTTCGGACAGTGCCGGCGGTTTTGATGAATATCTTTACTGGCGGTCCAAGGGAGCAGTAAAAAAGATAATACCGATTCGTATGGAAACTTTGGCAGGACCTTCCGGTATATCGTACTGGCGGAATTTTATCCGCAGCAGAATTGCACAAAACCTTCCTGCCAGGATGTCAGGCTACATGCTGGCACTTACTGTCGGAGAAAGAGACGGCGCCCTTGCTGAATTGCACAGAAATGCAGGCACGGTGCATCTGCTTTCCATATCAGGTTTTCATGTCGGAATACTTGCCGCGTTTGTAAGTATGCTGTTTCGCAGGGGGATCTGCAGGATTGTGTCTTTATCGGTCGTACTGTGGCTGTACATATTGCTGGCTGGCGCCCCTCACGGCGGAGTGCGGGCAGCTTTGATGCTCCAGATATACCTTTTAGGACTGCTTATAGGCAAACCTTCATCAGCATTCAACAGTGTAAGTGCCGCCGGAGTAATACTGATTATCTGCAATCCGTGGTGTTTTTTTGACATAGGCTGGAGGCTGTCAATGATTGCGGCTCTTTTTCTTTCAGCAGCAGGAACCCTGATTAGGCGGTCATGGTTTTCTGCGCTGTGTGTTTCACTGCTTCTCTGGCTTGTTACTGCACCTCAGGTTGCTTGGGCTTTCAAGGAAGTTCCTGTTGCAGGCATCCTGATAAATGCCTTTGCAATTCCGTTTTTTTCATTGATTTTTCCCGCGGTTTTTTTGTTTTCCTTACCTTCAGTTATAGGGATTCCTTTTGGTTATTCGATAGCAGAAGCATTTGAGTATCTGCTCAAGATATGGGAAATATTTTCACAGACAGCGATACGGTTGTTTCCATGGAGCATTTCCTATACTTTTCCTTTGCTGCTTATTTCATCCGTACTGATGGGTATTGCGGCAGCATATGCCTCAGGAGTAAGTAGAAATAAGATATTACTGCCTGCTGCTATTTTTCCGCTCTTTCTCCTTTTATTTGCCTGATTGCTGTAAAATAGTTAAAATTTATGTGGCTGGCGGTTTTTATTTATGTATGCCGGAAATTATCTTTCATATATGCCGGCCATTTGCGTGCAGTTTGTTGCAACTGCCGTTTTTTAGGAGGTACGCTCGATGCTTCTTGTGCTTGATGTAGGAAACACAAATACCGTTATGGGAATATATTCCGGGGATAAACTTCTTCAGCATTGGCGTCTCACATCGAAAAAACAGACTGTGGATGAAGTAGGCTTTATGATACTTGGACTTTTGAGCGCTTCTGCGATTGAAAAGGAGGAAATTAAAGCAGCTGCATATGCAAGCGTAGTACCTCCGCTTGATGAAATGTTTATCGAAGGGGTAAATAAATACATAGGTGTCAGGTGCCTGAAAGTTACGGATAAACTTGATACAGGTTTGAAGGTGCGCATGAAAAACCCCACAGGTCTTGGAGCTGACCGTATTTTGAATGCCGTAGCCGGCATAAGTAAATACGGCTCGCCTCTTGTTGTCGTGGATCTTGGCACCGCAATAACGCTTGATGTTATAGCGCAGGACGGTGCGTATATCGGCGGAGCAATAGCCCCTGGTATGGAACTGTCCATGGAATCGCTGTTTTTACATACGGCTCAGCTGCCGCGGATATCTCTTGAAGCCCCAGGGAATTATATAGGTGGGAACACGACAGAAGCTATACAGTCAGGGATAATATATGGTTCGGTTGGTATGGTGGATGCGCTGCTTAATGGAATATTCAAAGAGCTTGGCGGGACATGCTGTGTTGTTGCTACAGGAGGAAACGCTCCTTTGTTTGCAGAACATTCAAAGCTGATAAGCCGTTTGGATCAGTGGCTTACTCTGGACGGTCTCAGACTGGTCTATGAAAGGAACAGATTTATTGACTGACGCAGTAAATAATATAATCCCAGGATTTCCTTACTGTATCGGCGGGGTTTGTGTTGATAATCCTGTCTGGCTTGCGCCTCTTGCAGGAGTGACTTTCGGGTCTATAAGGCATTTTTACCGCCGACTTGGCGCCGGGTTGGTCCATACTGAAATGGTCAGCGCTCTCGGACTTTGCCATAATGGGATTAAGACGAAACAGCTTCTTAACGGATATGATGATGAGCGTCCTGTTGTTCTGCAGCTTTTTGGCTCGAAGTCTGACGATTTATTGAGGGGGGCTGAACTGGCCCTTGAATTGCGCAGATTCGAGGCTTTGGAGATTAATATGGCATGCCCGATGCCTAAAGTTACTAAAAAGGGAAGCGGATCTAAAATTCTTGAAAACCCGGCAGAAGCTGCCATGATGGTAAAAAAACTGCGTGAGACTGGTTTGCCTGTATGGGCAAAGATAAGAATAATCGGCCTGTCTGACTCTCTGTCTACTCAGGAATTCTGTGAAATCCTGTTTGATGCTGGTGCTGATTTCATATTTATACATGGGCGTACTGCGGCGCAAAGATATGAAGGCAGGGCATCACGCGGAGCGGTAGGTGAAATTGCACGACGTTTCCAGGGGCGTATCGGCGGAAGCGGTGACTGTTATGAGCCGTCCGATTTCATAGATTATATTTCCAGAGGATGTGCAGCTGTCCTTGCAGGCCGCGGAATAATGAGGGATGTTTTTCTTGTTCCTAAAACTCTCAAGGCCATGGGGGCGGATGTTGAGCGTGAGTTTTATGATCCTGACCCGGATTTGCAGTCGGAACTCCTTCTCGAACTCGGACGCAGCATTTATAATACCGAAGGACAATCGATGGCGATGGTTATTGCCAGAAGGATGCTCTCTGCTATATTCCACGGGTTCCCGGGCGCTGCTGAACTGCGCAGGCTTGGTGCTACGGCTAAAACGTGGCAGGATATGGAGGATATCCTTATAAAAAAACGCAAAGACATATTTGTAAAAAAGAACGTGCAGCAATACAGCGAGATTTGCGAATAATTTGCCCCTGCTGTTTTTCCCTGATAACCGCCTTTAGTAATTAAGAATTTGGAATTTTAGGTAAAGCGAGAAAGCGGCTGCGAATATGTACTGACTGTTTGAGACAGGTTTTTATAAAAAAAGAGGAAGTGATCCATATGGCAGACGAAACAAAGAATGAAGCTAAGGAACAGCAGCAGAACATTATGCCGGAAGAGGAGATTTTCCGTCAGCGTAAAGACAAGCTTATGAGGCTGCGTGAAGAAGAGGGGTATGACCCTTTTAAGCAGGATCATTGGGAAGTTAAGAATACATTGGGTTATGTGAAAGAAAAATATGCCCCGCTCAAGGAGGAAGAATGGTCTGACGATGAAATTCAGACGGCCGGGCGTGTAATGGTTATCCGCCGCCACGGCAAATCAGCATTTGCAACATTTGAAGATGAGCATGACAGGCTTCAGCTTTGTTTCCAGTTTGATGTGCTTGGCGAAAAGGATTACACCTTCTTTAAAAAATGGGTCGACGCAGGTGATTTCCTCGGAATAACAGGAGTCCCGTTCCGTACGCAGCGTGGGGAGCTGACTCTTTCAGTAAAAAAATTCTGTCTGCTTTCAAAAGCTCTGCGCCCGATGCCCGAAAAGTGGCACGGACTTAAGGATATGGAAGTCCGTTACCGCCAGCGCTATACTGATATGATAGCAAACCCTGAAGTAAGGGAAACTTTCCGCAAGAGGACAAAGATAATACAGACATTCCGCCGTATTCTTGATGCCCACGGAACGCTTGAGGTGCAGACGCCCATTCTTTCGACAATAGCCGGTGGAGCTAATGCGCGTCCGTTCATAACGCACCACAATACCCTTGATATTGACATGTATCTTCGTATAGCAACTGAGCTGCACCTTAAGAGACTGGTCGTCGGGATGTTGGGAAGAGTCTATGAGATTGGCCAGCAGTTCCGCAACGAGGGCATGGACATGAAGCATAACCCTGAATTCACATCACTTGAAGTATACTGGGCATATGCCAATTATGTAGATATGATGAACCTTGCCGAAGAGATACTTGTTGCCTGTGCGGACGAACTGGGCAGCCGTGTGATAAATTACCAGGGAACCGAGATAGACCTTAACCCTCCTTTCCGCCGTGCAACGATGACCGAACTGGTAACCGAGCACGTGGGTATAGATTTCAGCAGTATAACAGACCAGGAAGCACGCAGGCAGGCTGCGCTGCGTGGTATTGAAGTAAAGCCGTCGGATACGCGTTTTGATATTCTACCGAAATTTTTTGAGGAATACGTTGAGGAAAAATTGATCCAGCCTACTTTTGTTATAGGGCATCCAACAGTTATCTCTCCTCTTTCAAAACGTAACAAGGACAATCCTGATATAACGGACAGATTTGAGCTTTATATAAATTCGTGGGAATTTGCCAATGCATTCAGTGAACTTAATGATCCGCTTGATCAGCGCGAGCGTTTTATGGATCAGGCGAAGAAAAAAGAAGAGGGCGATGAGGAGTCGCATCCTTTTGACGAGGATTTCATAAATGCTCTTGAATACGGACTTCCTCCGACAGGCGGTATGGGCATCGGCATAGACAGGACAGTCATGTTGCTTACTGATTCAAAGAGCATAAGGGATGTCATTCTTTTCCCGACGATGAAACCCAAGGAATAATTAAGATGTCGTTTTCTGAAAATCTAAAATACAGGGCGGAGAAGCTTCGTGCCGAGATAGAACGCTGCGCAAAGCTTTACTATGTGTATGACAGCCCGGAAATATCTGATTTTCAGTATGATGAGCTTATAAGGGAGCTGCAGAAAATAGAGGCGGAGCACCCTGAGCTGGTGGTTCCAGATTCCCCGACGCACAGGATAGGAGGGGCTCCCAGAGAAGGTTTTACCAAAGTACAGCACAAAGTGCCGATGATGAGCCTGGATAATGCGCTCAACAAAGAAGAGCTTGCCGCTTTTTATGAAAAGTTGTGCCGTCTGCTTGAGGGCGGTTCAGCTCAGGTTGTATGCGAGCCCAAGATCGACGGTCTTGCTGTATCCCTGATATATGAAAATGGCTTATTCGTCTCGGGTTCTACCCGCGGGGACGGATATACCGGCGAGGATGTCACAGCTAACCTCAGAACAATAAAATCAATGCCTCTGAGGCTTGCACAGGAGGTAAGCGGCAGGCTTGAAGTGCGCGGCGAGGTCTGCATGGAGAAAAAAAGTTTTGCCGCTCTGAATGAGGCAAGGGAAGAATCAGGAGAACCTATTTTCGCAAACCCGAGAAACGCTGCTGCCGGAAGCCTGCGCCAGCTTGACCCCAGGGTGACGGCAGCACGAAATCTCAGCATATATCTTTATCAGGTAATGGAACCTGAAAGACACGGAATAGAAAGTCAGCACAGCATGCTTGACCGTCTCAGAGACCTTGGCCTGCCTGTGCAGGGAGCCGAGCGTGTCTGCCGCTCCCTGGCCGATATTATCTCATATCTTGATATGTGGATGGAAAAACGTTTCACACATGCAATAGATACAGACGGAGTAGTAGTAAAACTTGATGAACTCACCCTGCGTGAAAAACTCGGCGCGACCGCAAAAGCCCCGCGCTGGGCAATAGCTTTCAAGTTCCCGCCGGAGGAAAAACTGACAGTAATTAAAGATATAGAGGTGACTGTTGGCCGCACAGGAACCCTTACACCTACCGCAGTGCTTGAACCGGTCAGGCTGTCCGGTACTTTAGTACAGCGCGCAAGCCTGCATAACCAGGATGAAATAGACCGCAAGGATGTAAGGATAGGCGATGCTGTGTGGGTACGCAAGGCAGGAGAGATCATACCTGAGATAGTGCGGGTGGATACTGATAAACGCGTTTCTGACTCAACTCCTTATGTGATACCTGATAAATGTCCGGTGTGCGGTTCCAGGGCTGTTAGGCTTCATGGTGAATCTGCAGTCAAATGTGTAAATAAATCCTGCCCTGCCCAGGTAAAAGAGGGTATAGAACATTTTGCATCACGTGCTGCCATGGATATCAGAGGCCTTGGCGGAAAGATAGTTTCACAGCTTGTCGAAAGCGGCATGGTTAAAAATGTCGCAGATTTGTACTCTCTTAATGTTTTTCAGCTTGCGTCCCTTGAAAGAATGGGAGAAAAATCTGCAGGCAACATCGCAGCTTCCATAGAAAAATCAAAGGAGCGTCCGCTTGGCGCGCTGATAAATGCTTTAGGAATACGCAATGTCGGTGAGAGGACGGCACATGACCTTGCAGACCGCTTCAGATCACTTGACAGTCTTGCAACTGCAGCTGTCGAAAAAAATTTCGAACTTGAAGCGATGGATGGTATAGGCCCTGTTATTGCCGAATCAATAACAGCTTTCTTCTCTGAACCTCATAACGTTGAAATGATAAGAAGGCTGAAGGAATCAGGAGTAAAGTTTGAAATTGAGCAGGGACAGGAAAATATAAATGACCTTAAGCTGAAAGGGCTGACATTTGTGCTTACCGGTGAGCTTGCTTCCATGACAAGAAACGAAGCGTCCGAGCAAATAACTGCACATGGAGGACAGACTTCAGAAAGCGTAAGCAAAAAAACAAGCTTTGTGGTGGTCGGAGAAAATCCAGGGAGCAAATACAATAAAGCAATGACTATGGGTATACCAGTACTCAACGAAGAAGAATTTATAAATAAACTTAGAGAAGCGCAGTAACAGCGTGCTGCCCATCATATTGGGAGGGATCTGCAGTGGTTAGGAAAATGGTCATGGATGAAGAACGCCTGAGGGAAGTCCTTGGCTTGTCCAGCATTGGGCTGCCGGAGGAGGAATTTGCCGAAGTCCTTGACAGGGTGAACGACGTTCTCAGGATGTGTGATGATATGCAGGAACTTGGCTGCTCGGATGTACGCCCGTTTGAATGGGATGTGAGGAAGGCTCCTGACAGAAGGAGCGACGTACCTGTCAGATGGGGGAAAAGGGATATCTTCCTTGACCAGGCTCCGGTCAGAGAAGGTGATTTTTTCCGTGTTCCAAGAATAATAGCACGTGAAGAAGACAACTCTTGCAGCGAGGAGAGATAGATATGGATTTTCATAAGCTTTCGGCAAAAGAGATCGCTGATGGCGTAATTTCCAGAAAATGGAGCGCTGCAGAGGTCCTTACGGCCCTGCTTGGCCGTATTAAAAAATACGATGGGAAAATCAAAGCAATAGTAACGCTCTGTGAAGAAAAGGCCTATTGCGATGCAAGGAAAATAGATGAAATGGTCAGCAACGGACTTGACCCTGGGCCTCTGGCAGGAGTCCCGTTTCTTGTCAAGGACAATTTCTGCACGGATGGGATAAGGACCACATGCGGCAGCAGGATGCTTTACGACTGGATCCCATGCTATGATGCAACAGCTGTGAAAAATATGAAAAATGCAGGAGCTGTCCTTATGGGCAAGACGAATATGGATGAATTTGCAATGGGCAGCACTACGGAAAGCTCTGTATTCGGTCCTACACTTAATCCGCGTGATATAACGAGGGTCCCGGGCGGAAGCTCAGGCGGCAGTGCTGCTGCTGTTGCCGCCGGCTACTGTCCGATAGCTCTCGGAAGCGATACAGGCGGTTCTGTCCGTCAGCCTTCCGCATTCTGCGGCGTGCAGGGCATGAAGCCGTCCTACGGACAAATCAGCCGTTACGGAATAGTAGCATATGCATCATCTCTTGATCAGGTAGGGGCTATAACAAGGAACATCGGTGACATGGCTTTAGCTATGGATGTGCTAGCAAAACCTGATGAAAACGACACCACGTGCGACGCCTATGAAAGGCCTTCCTTTTCGTCTGCTTCTGCTGCAGAAAATCTGCGCGGCTGCAGGGTAGGCATTTTATCCGGATTTGATAAGGACAGCATGGACAAACCGCTGATAGAAGCAATAGACAGGGCGGCTGATTTTTGCCGTTCGGCTGGTGCCGAGGTTATGGAAGTCGAATTGCCTGTGACCATGAAGTACGCTGTTGCATGCTATTACATGGTAGCCCTGGGAGATGCCAGTTCAAAACTTGCCTGCTATGACGGGATGCGTTACGGACTTCACGCAGACGGCAAAAATCTTGCCGAAATGTATAAAAGAAGCCGTAATCAGGGATTCGGCAAAGAAGTACGCAGAAGGATACTTGTAGGGACATGTGTCCTGACGCGTGGATATTACGAAAACTATTATGTGCCGGCCACAAAAGTGCGCCAGATGATAGCTGATGAGTATGCTGAGCTTTTCAGCCGCGCAGATGCGCTTATATGTCCGATATCGCCGGCACTTCCTTACAAAAAGGGTCTTGTTGAGGAGGATCCTGTAAGGATATATCTTGGAGATGCTTTTTCGTCTACTGCGAACCTTGCCGGGCTTCCCAGCATAAGCCTTAATGTAGGATTTACGGAAGAAAAGCTTCCGACCAACGTGCAGCTGATAGGGCCGCGTTTCGGAGATCACGGACTGATTGCGCTTGCATCGGTGCTCGAAAAATATGCAGGTTCGCCTGATATTGCCGAACTTTGCTGCGAAGGGAGCTGCTGAGAAATGGAAAGACAGGTTGTTATAGGTCTTGAAATACATCTTCAGCTGAAAACAAAGAGCAAGCTGTTCTGCGGATGTTCAACTGATTATATAGGAGCCGTACCTAATACAAATGTATGTCCGGTTTGTCTTGCAGTGCCGGGAACACTGCCGATACTCAACGACAAAGCTGTTGAACTCGCAATAAAAATAGCTCTCGGGCTTCACTGTGATATACACGACAATACGAGATTCCATCGCAAGCATTATTTTTATGCTGACTTGCCGAAGGCTTATCAGATAACTCAGTATGAACATCCTATCGCCGTAGGCGGATATCTTGACATAATCGCCGACGGCAGGCCGAAAAGAGTCAGACTGCACCATCTGCACCTTGAAGAAGATGCAGGAAAGCTTGTTCACCCTACATCCGACGGTAGGATGACCGGAGCTGCATATTCACTGGTCGACTATAACAGGGGCGGTATGCCTCTTTCAGAAATAGTTTCCGAACCGGACATCAATTCAGCTGCCGAAGCAATAGCATATATTACACAGATACGGCAGCTTGCACGTTATCTTGATGTTTCCGATGGAGAAATGGAATCAGGATCTCTGCGTGCAGATGTCAACGTATCGCTTTCTAACCCTGACGGAAGCCTTGGGACACGAGTTGAGATAAAAAATGTGAATTCACTGAAAGCCATAGAAAATGCGCTCAAATATGAGATAGCGCGTCAGAACAGGGTCCTTGACGAAGGAGGGCGTCTTGTACAGGAAACCCGCCTTTGGGATGATATGGCTGGAGTGACGCGTTCAATGAGGAGCAAGGAGGGCGTAAGAGATTACAGATATTACCTTGAAATGGACCTTGCGCCTATTTCGGCAAAACCTGATTATGTAGAGAAAATACGTGCAAGCCTTCCTGAAATGCCGTGGAACAGGCGCGACCGTTTCATACAGCAATACGGCCTTTCTATTGAAGACAGCGTGCAGCTTACGGAACAGCGTGAAACAGCCGATTATTTTGAGAAGTGCGCTGCGCACGGAGCACCGGCTTTAAAGTGCGCTAACTGGATGCGTATGGAAGTGCAGAGGATACTGCATGAGAATGGAATAGACATAAAGGACTTCAATGTCTCAGCGGAACAGCTGGGAAGCCTTATAACAAAGGTTGAGAAAAAAGAACTTTCAAATACCCAGGCAAAAGATGTCCTTGCTGCTATGAATGCAGAAAATATATCTCTGGATGAGGCCCTTAAGAAATGCGGAGCCTGCGGCGGCCCTGTATCCGGCCATGCTCTTGAAGAAATTGTAAGGAAAGTTTTTGCCGACGAAGCTGAAGCTGTTGAAACTATAAGGTCCGGCAAGGATAAAAAAGGAGCTAAGGTGAAATTCCTGCAGGGGCTTGTGATGAAAGAAACCCGCGGATCTGCGGATGCATCCGAGACTGCGTCAATAATACAGTCCCTTTTAAAATGAACCAATGCGGCAGTGAAATTGTTTATTAAACTTCACTGCCGCATTCATTTTATTGAGTTAAAGATTGACTTAATGGTACTCCAAAGGTTATCATCAATAGGTTGGTGAATTCTTAGAGCTAAAGTTGGTATAAAGATGAAATATATATATGGTATATGTACAAAAAACAATAATAATACATTTATTAAGCTTCAGAAGGAGTGAAATTAATGGGGACACGTAAACCGGAGGATACACGCAGCATAGCTCTCATTTCGCATGGAGGTGCAGGTAAAACGTCACTTGCGGAGGCATTCCTGTTTAATACGGGACTCATTACGCGAATGGGCAAAATCGAGGACAAAAATACTGTTTTCGATTTTGATGCAGAGGAACAGAAACGCGGTATTTCTATCAGCACGTCACTTGCAACAGTGCCATATAAAAATAAAACTATTTTTGTGCTTGATACTCCAGGGTTTGCAGACTTCGTCGGTGAGCAGCGCTGTGCAATGAGAGTGGCTGACGGAGCGATCGTCCTTGTTAACGCGACTTCGGGAGTGGAAGTTCAGACGCAAAGCGTATGGGCATATGCCGAAAATTTTGAAACTCCTGCAATATTTTTTGTAAGTAAACTTGACCGTGAACATACTAACTTTGAAGAAGTGGTCAGTGACATCAACGAGAATATTTCGGACAGGGCCGTTCCTCTATACCTTCCAATCGGATCTGATATAAACTTTAAAGGTGTGGTCAACGTCCTGACCGGCAAATCATATATATATAAAGGCGACGGCAGCAAAAATTTCACAGAGGGAGACACTCCTGCCGATATGGCTGATGCAGTTTCTGCCGCACGCGAAACGCTTGTAGAGCGTGCCGTCGAAGCAGATGACGAGGTAATGATGCGTTACCTTGACGGAGAAGAGCTTTCAACTGACGAGCTTCTGGCAGTGCTTCGCAAAGCTGTATGCACAAGGTCCATATTTCCTATAATACCGGGCTGCGGCACATGCAATATCGGGGTGCTCCAGCTGCTTGATGCGATAGCGGACTATATGCCTTCCCCGAAGGACATGCTGAACCATGTTGCGCTTAAGGGTGAAGAAGAGGTCAAAGTCCTTCCAGATGAAAATAAGCCTTTCCTGGGATTCGTTTTCAAGGTTATGGTCGACCCTTATGTCGGTAAACTTTCCTTTGTAAAGGTTTTCTCCGGTAAGCTTACAAGCGACCAGACAATATACAACGTCACACAGGGTGAAGAGGAGAGAATAGGCTCTTTCCGCTTCATGAAAGGCAAAGACAGTACTGAAGAAAAGGAAATAATCCTCGGCGATATAGTGGCTATCCCGAAACTTGAAAGTACTATTGCCGGCGATACACTTGGCATGAAAGGCGAAGTGCGTCAGTTCAGCCCGATACAGTTCCCAAAACCTGTATACAGCGTTGCAGTTCTGCCTAAGACACGGGCTGACGAAGACAAACTTGGAAATGCAATTGCAAAAACTCTGAAAGAAGACCGCACACTGTCATTCGTAAAGGACCCTGAAACCAATGACACTGTCCTGTCGGGTATGGGCGATATGCATCTTGATATAGTCCTTTCGAAAATTAAAGAACGCTACAAAGTGGATCTTGATACGCGCACTCCCAAAGTGCCGTACCGTGAAACTATAAAGAAAACCGCACGTGCCCAGGGCAAGCACAAGAAACAGTCCGGAGGTCGCGGCCAGTATGGTGACGTCTGGTTTGAGCTTTCACCTCTTGAGAGAAATTCCGGGATCGAATTTATAGACAGGGTTGTCGGAGGAGTTGTTCCTAAAAACTACATCCCTGCCGCTGAAAAAGGGCTTCGTGAAGCGGCGCTTAGAGGCTTCCTTGCCGGATACCCGGCAACTGACTTCTCATGCGCTATATACGATGGTTCTTATCACGAGGTTGACTCATCGGAAATGGCATTCAAGATAGCTGCCTCCCTTGCGTTCAAGAAAGCTATGACGGATGCCATGCCGATACTTATAGAGCCGGTCATGAACGTGGAGGTTACTGTGCCTGAAGATTGTCTGGGCGATGTAATGGGAGATTTTAACAGCCGCCGCGGGCGTATCATGGGTATAGACAGCGCAGGAAAGCTTCAGATAGTAAAAGCGCAGTGTCCCCTGTCAGAAATGTTCCGCTACGCTATAATACTGCGCTCAATGACTTCAGGGCGCGGGAATTTCTCGATGGAATACTCCCATTACGAAGAAGTGCCGGGCGAAATATCCAAAAAGATAATAGATGCAGCAGCTAAGGACCGTGAGGAAGAAGAAGAATAGAGAAATACTGAAGGCGGACGTATTAATGTCTGATATTGCCGCCGCAGACCAGTAATGATGTTTTTTGCATTGCCTATAAATTGTACGGAGCCAGGCTCAGATAATCTGTCAATATTGTGGCTGTTTTTTTAAGTGCCCCGATTCAGTGTCAATTTACTGGATCGGGCGCTGTTTTAAATTGCAATATTGAAGAATGATATATTCCGTATGGCTGCTTTATTTTCAAATCTTACACAGCAGATGATGTATCCATGCAAATCGTTTCTATTTTTTCCGCCATTAAGAAGGGATGTTGACTCGTATTTGAAAGCAGCTAAAAAAATCTTTATTGCTTTTCTTGCATTTTACAGTATTACCTGTTTTTCAAATGTTTATTTCGTGTTTGGACCCCTTTATCAGGAATTTGGTGCTTCACCTGGTTCTGTAGGTCTGTTTCTGAGTATATTCTATATGGCGATGATAATTTGCCGCCCGCTTGGCAGCTGGGCTATGGAAAAACTTGGTGTAAGGGTAACGCTTGTAGGAAGTTCGATATCCTGTGCGTTCTCTGCAGCCGGAATAGCTATGTCGCTTTCAGAGCCTTCACTCCTTCTCTTTTTTAGGGCTCTTTCCGGCCTGAGTGTAAGTATTTTTGTCGTTGCAACTGTAGCATATCAGTCCATGCTTCTTGATTCTGAATCAAGGGGTGTAGGTTTTGCCCTTTTTACAACAGGCGGCATGCTGCCGATGGCAACCATAGTGCCTTTTTCAGAGTGGCTTCTGGGCACAGGCATGAAAACTCTGTATATATGGCTTCCGTTTGCAATATCTTTTATCTGTCTGACAGTAAGTCTTACAGTAAGAGAGGCCCCGTCCGCGTCTAAAAGAGAGAAAACATGGGGAACTTATCCCGATATGTTCAGAGTCAGAGGTGTCAAAACATTGTTTTTAACAGGATTCCTCATGTCGCTTGCAGATGGTTTAACCATATGCGCAGCTTCCCTTGCGGCAGATAAAGGAGTCCCGGTATCCTGTTTTATGATATCAGCTTCCCTTGCAGCTGTTGCGGTCCGCACCGCAGGATTTAAATTTATTGATAAAATCCCCCGCATGCTGATGGCAGCGCCGGCAGCAAGTATTATGGGCTTTGGACTTTTGTGCATGTCTTTGAGCTCGGCACCTTTTTCATTTGCGTTTTTCGGCGCTGTCTTTGGCATAGGGATAGGAGCAGGATTCCCGACAGATTTATCCATAGTAGGAGACCTTTTGCCTGTCAGGTTCCACCCTAAGGCCACAGGAAGCCTGCTTTTGGCTATAGATTCAGGATGGGCCGTAACGCCTCTTATTTTTGGGTATATTTCACCCGTACTTGGAGCAAGCGGTGCTTTTCGTGCCATAGCTGTATTTGTCCTGATTACTTCACTTTCCGTCCATTTTATGTTATGGATCCCGCTGAGAAAGAGGCAGATCATATCTTAAGGCCAGAAACGGAAAACTGACTGGAAAACCATGATTTTGGTGACGGCAAATAATATTCTGAGGCTCTCCTGTTGTTCTGTTTCATTATTAATAATATGAACAGAGACGGACGGGACCATTTTAAGGGTTCCGTCCGTCTCTGTTCATATAATCCGCTGCGGGTTATTTATTTTTTTTGTTGGTTATGTATTTATCTATTGCAACGGCTGCATCCTTGCCTGCACCCATTGCAAGTATGACTGTTGCTGCGCCTGTAACTATATCTCCTCCGGCATAAACCCCGGGTACGGAGGTTGCACCGGTTTTCTCGTCGGCTTCTATATAACCCCACTTGTTAAGCTTCATTTCCGGGAAGGTTGAAAGAAGCACTTTATTGGCTCCCTGTCCTATAGCTTCTATAGCGCAGTCTGCCTCAATGAAGAACTCACTGCCTTCAACCGGGACAGGGCGTCTGCGTCCTGAAGCATCAGGTTCGCCGAGCTCCATTTTAATGCATTTTACTCCGCATAAAGTCCCGTTGCCGTCATCTACGTATTCAGTCGGGTTAGACAGCCAGTTGAATATGATGCCTTCTTCAACGGCATGGTGGTATTCTTCGATACGCGCAGGGAGCTCTTTGAGTGAGCGCCTGTAGACTACCGAAACTTCCTCAGCTCCAAGTCGCTTGGCCGAGCGTGCAGCATCCATCGCAACATTACCGCCGCCTATTACTACAACTTTTTTTGATTTCTTTGCAGGTGTGTCAAATTCGGGGAACTCATAGCCGTGCATAAGGTTTATCCTTGTAAGATATTCGCTTGCTGAATAGACACCGTTCAGCGTTGTGCCGGGCACTCCCTGGAAGTGCGGCGCGCCTGCCCCGACCGCTATGTAGCATGCATCATATTCCTGCATTATCTCCTGCATGGTTATATTTTTCCCTACTACGGCATTGCACTCTATTTCAACTCCGAGTTTCTGCATGGCCTCTATTTCCATACGGACTATCTTCTTTGGAAGCCTGAACTCCGGGATTCCATATACAAGTACCCCGCCCGCAGCATGCAGCGCTTCGTATATCGTTACAGCGTAGCCTATCTTTGCAAGGTCACCGGCAACGGTCAGGCTTGAAGGGCCGGAGCCTACAACTGCGACCTTCCCTTTCTTTTCGCCGTTATAAGCTTCGGTCTTCTGGTCGGGCTGCGCATACTTCCAATCGGCTACAAGACGCTCAAGTTTGCCTATGGCTACCGGTTCGTATCCTGGCATCTTTCCTACCGTACACAGTCCTTCGCACTGTGATTCCTGCGGGCAGACCCGTCCGCAGACGGCCGGAAGGTTCGTATATTTATCCATGCTTTTTGCAGCTCCGGCCATATCTCCTTCTTTTATGCATTTGATAAATTCCGGAATGTCTATCGAAACAGGACATCCTGCAACGCATGGTTTCGTTTTGCACTGAAGACAGCGTCCAGCTTCTTTAATGCCTTCTTCAAGTGAATATCCGAGGCATACCTCACCAAAATTGCCTTTGCGTACTTCAGGGTCCTGTTCCTTTATAGGGGTCTTCCATTTTGAAAATGTTACAGCCATGACGCTTCACCTACTTCTGCTTCAAATTTTTCCATTGAGATTTTTTCCTCATCCTTATACTGGCGCAGGCGGCTCATAAATTCATTCCAGTTGACTTTGTGCCCGTCAAATTCAGGACCGTCCACGCATGCGAAAAATATTTTCCCGTCAACCGTTACGCGGCAGCATCCGCACATTCCGGTTCCGTCAACCATAAGCGGATTAAGCGAGACCCAAATGGGCAGTCCGAGTTCAGCCGCTGCTTTTGTACCGAATTTCATCATTATTGAAGGGCCGATGCACCAGCAGCGATCGACTTTTTCACCGCGTTCTACGACCATTTTCATAGCTTCCGTAACTACGCCCTTCATGCCTTCTGAGCCGTCATCGGTCGTTATTATGAGTTCATCTGAATATTTTGCGCACTCATCCTTCATTATTACTAGGTCTGCAGTGCGGCCGCCAAGAATCGTTATTACCTTGTTTCCCGCAAGTTTGAGTGACTTTATAATGGGATACAAGGCGGCAATGCCGACTCCGCCGCCGACCATGAGTACTGTTCCGTACTTCTCGATCTCACTGGGCGTACCGAGCGGGCCGGATATATCGTGGATGGAATCTCCGGCATCAAGACATGACATGAGAGCCGTTGTTTTTCCTACTACCTGGAAAATCAGGCGTATCAGACCTTTTTCTGTGTCATAATCTGCAATTGTGAGAGGAATTCTCTCGCCTGTCTCGTTCACGCGAAGTACGACAAACTGTCCGGCCTTAGCGTGCTTTGCTATGCGTGGCGCCTCTACCCATATGTCGAATTCTTTGGGCGCAAGCTTTTGTTTCGAGATAACCTTAAACATAATGAACCTCCTCTGATAATCTTAAAGGAATCTATTTGATGAAAAACCTTAAGCATACAGTGGCAAATTTATATCAAATTATGAATTAATGCAATATGTATTTGAACAAAAACATTGTTCTTCCAAAAAAGAAAAAAGGGAATAATGGTACATGCATGACAGATATATTATTCTAAATAATCACATAATTTATTATGTTTCAATCTTTCTGCTGCCTATATTGCCTATTTGATGGCTGAATGTGCATTGTATAATTTATAATATAAATGGCTGGAAAGTGTACAGCATATATTAAAACAAAGGGGAGATCAGAATGGGTGTAAAGGTTTATTCAACTCCGACGTGTCCATGGTGCGATAAGGCCAAAGATTACCTGAAATCAATCAATATCGGTTTTGAGACGATTGATGTTTCGAAAGATAAAGCTGCTGCTATGGAGCTGGTGAAGAAAACGCGCCAAATGGGCGTGCCTGTGATACAGGTAGGAGAAAAATATATAGTCGGTTTTAACAGAGAAGCTATTGACGCTGCGCTGAAAGAGGCAGGGCTTATATAGCCCGCATTTCTAGAAGGGGGTGTTCTGATGGAAGGCTTGCCTTTAAAGTTTTCTTTTGGCGGAGCATTCGGTTCCGCTGTGAGTCGGTTTGATTATTTAAGCGACAAATATTCAGACAAGTGCTCCGCTGCGGCAAAATGGCTTGAGGACACCCCAGTTTCCGTATCTGGGCACGGCTGGATATCTCTGCCCGACGCTGATACCAGCGATGTGAAGAAAACTGCGGAGTGGCTTAAGAAATATGATTCCGTAATACACGTCGGAATAGGCGGTTCCGCTCTCGGGAACCTCATGCTCAACCAGGCCCTTTCTGGCGAATATCGTAATGAACGCGGTATCAGCCCGCGTTTCTACCTTGCGGACAACCCCGACCCGTACAAAACTTTGTCAATCTGGGAACAGGTCAGAAATGACAGAGTGGCTCTGGTGGGGGTAAGCAAATCCGGCGCAACTGCCGAAACTATGTCGCAGTTCCTGTGGTTTCGTGGAAAAATGGCTGAAAGAGATGCCGATACCAGTAAAGATATACTTGTGATAACAGACCCGGACAGCGGGACTTTCAGGTCTTTCGCCAATGCAAGCGGATGCCGTTCACTCGAGCTTCCGCAGTCGGTAGGGGGCCGTTATTCGGTACTTAGCTGCGCCGGACTTGTCAGCGCTGCAGCTTTGGGTATAGACATAGACGATATTCTTTCAGGTGCGCGCAGAATGCGCAATGCCCTGACAGAACGAAAATGTTTTTGCGATAACCCCGCACGGATAATGGCAGCATTGAGCCTTTTTCACGAAGACGCCGGAAAACCGATGTCTGTTTTAATGCCATATTCAAGCAGGCTGGCTTATTTTGCCGAGTGGTATGCCCAGATGTGGGGAGAAAGCCTAGGCAAGGAAGGCAAAGGCACAACGCCTGTCCGCGCGCTTGGTGCAATAGATCAGCATTCGCAGGTCCAGCTCTACACGGAAGGTCCTGACGATAAACTGTTTACCATAATAAAACTGAGAGACCACGGGCATAAACTGATGGTTCCGCCTGTCGATATGGAAGCGCTTTCGCCGCTGTCATACCTTGACGATGCAGAAATAGGTGAAATGCTGAACCTTGAAGCAATGAGTACTGCTGCAGCAATTCTTAAAGCCGGGCATCCCGTGGTATTGATGGAAATGGAATCATTGAAACCGCATGTTTTGGGCGCACTTATATTTTTCTACGAATATCTGACTGCAATGACAGGCAGGATAATGGGCATAAATCCTTTTGACCAGCCAGGAGTAGAGCAGGGGAAAAGATACACATACGGACTCATGCACCGTGAAGGCTGCGAAGATTACGCGCTTGAAGCAGAGAAGTGGTTCAGCAGGATTCTTGACGTATCTGTAAGCTGAAATTATCGTTTATTCTATTTTAAGCTTTATAAATTCTCCCTGGAGGTTCCAGCTTTTTTCCTGTATACTGGCTGTCTCGCCAGGCTGTTTCCATGGAAGCATATTTGCAACACCAAAGGCATCGACTACTGCAATGAACATTGAACCGCTGTCGTCAATAAATAGATATACGCCTTCTGGTTGCTGTTTTGCCATAATATATTGACCTCCGTATATGGAATTGGGCTGTGAGCACCTGTTCTATATATGATATGTTACTACATCTGGGCGATACGGGCTAGTTAGATTATTTCTTAAATGGAATTCAGGTTTGTGGAGGCTGGTAATCATTACTCTAATTTTTATGAGCTGGCTGTTGTTTTTTATACTTATCTTTGCTCCGGGAATAATAGTATTTTCTCTTTTCACAAAAAAGAGAAAATCGCGCTAGGAAAGGCCGTTCGTAAATGTCGCCTTTAATTTACTATCTTGCTGCATTCGGAGCATATACTATCTGCATAATACTGATGACGGGACAGTCTTTCACATGGAAGGAGACTAAAAAATCCTTCTATCTGGGGCGAAGGCAGGTTTCTGCATTTCCATCGACTGCAACTTTCTGCGCCACGTGGATAAGCCCTCTTTCATTTATAGGATACAGCATGTGGCTTTATACCGACGGGTATATCGCTTTCTGGGCATCAGTGAACGGATGGCTGATAGGGCTGCTGTTTTTTCCGTTTATTGTGGAAAGGCTCAGAATCAGGAGAGTGCTTTCAATGCCTGAATGGCTGGAGAAAACTTACGGAGATGTAAGGGTCCGCAAGCTTGTTGCTTTGACAATGATATTCCTGTATACCCTTTACCTTGTTATACAATTCAGGTCTTTCGGGATAATAGTGTCGTATATGCTGGATATCCCGGCAGGGTTTACATCGACATCAATAATTTATCTTTTTGTCCTTTACACTACATTTGGAGGCTATATATCAGTTGTCAGAAGCGACATACTGAACCTCCTGCTTATAATCGCAGGGGTTACAGTAGCTGCCTGCTTCTCTCTGCCAGCCGGCTTTTCACTTAAAAGCGCCTCCGATATCATATTGATGAAGGGCCAGCTTGGTACGGTAAGGCAAATGACGCCGACTGAAATATTTTCGGCTTTTGCAATAATGCTTTCATGGGGACTCGGCGTCGCAGGCAACCCGCAGTATGCTGTAAGGATACTGGCATGCAGGACAAGGCGTGACGCTTACAGGATGCTCTCTGTTTCACCTTTTATCGTTGGATTTTTTTATTCTTGCCTGACATTCTTTATACTTGTTTGCCGTGCTAAATATCCATTGCTGACCAATTTGGAGGAAACGGTTGCCTTTGCTAAGCTAGCCCAGTTCCTTCCTGAAATAGCCGGGGCATTCCTGCTTATCAGCGTGATTGCGGCAGCTGTCAGTACAGCAAATTCGCAGCTTCTGCTTGCGGCAAGTTCTCTTTGTTATGATCTTTTCCCTGGAAAACATGATAAGACGGAATCTGAGAACCCGTTTCAGGAAGACCGTTTTTTGGTTGTAAACAGAATTGCCATTACGGCTATAGCATCAATCGCACTGATACTTTGCTATGCAGATCTTCCTGGGAACCTGATGCTTGGACGTATAAGCTGGACTCTTGTTGCAATTTGTTTTTTCTTCCCTCTTTTTGTCCCAAAATGGATCGTGCATGAAAGTCTTTTCCATGTCCTTGGAATTGCACTGATACTTCAGTCTGTGCTTGTTTTTATCGTTGGCATAGGGCCTGAATACGCTATGCTTATTGTACTCACTGCTGAAGCATTGCTTTTTAAGCTTGAAAAACACTTTGCACTGTGTAAAATGCTCCTTAAGTCGCCGCTGCAGAAGGAAACCCGTAAAAATGTTCTATAAATGCAGCCTCGAAACTATTATGAAATGGATATTTATGGTGCTTGCCCTTTCTATGGTCCTGCTTACGCTTGGGGCGAGGCTGCACCAGGGATATATAGCAAAAAAAGACAGTGCTGCCGCTTTGGGTGAGGAATTAAGAGTCGACCTTGAAAACCGCAAATATTACATACCCAAAGATATCATAATGGGGGAATTGGGCCCGTACTGGAAAGAAGCGGCTCAAGGCGAAAGGGCCGAACTTACAATAAAGAGCGGAGGACGCAGCTGGGGGTTTGTAAGTAATCCTGATGCAATAATGATCTCGTTGGTTGAAGAGGAGAGATATTTGCTCCTTGTCGGGCTGCTGGGACTTATAGCAGCCGTAGAACTGGCTGTCTTCATGTCTTATCTGCTTACACGCCCACTTAGGCGCCTTGCCTGGGGATGCAGGCAGATAGCCAACGGGATGACAGTTACTATCCCGCAGAATAAATTAGCGCCATATGAGTTTCATGAGCTCACAAACAGTTTTAATACAATGGCGACACAGCTTGAAAAATGGAAAGAGGTCCAAAGGCAGTTAAGCAGGATGGACAGGCTTGCTGCACTTGGAGAGATGCTTTCCGGCCTGTCGCACGAAATAAGGAACCCGCTTGCCAGTATCAGGATACAGCTTGATTTGCTGAGGATGGAGATTGAATCAGCTGCCTCTCGCAAAGTAGAATATGGCACATATTTTGACATATGCGATGCAATGGAGCATATCGCTATACTGGAACACGAGACGGACAGGCTTAATGGAATAGTTACCAAGCTTTTGTCGTTTGTGAGGACTAAACAGGCGATGATAGGCCCTGTCCTTCTTGACGGTCTTCTTCCATGGTGCAGATCCATGCTTAATGCACAGGCTGAAAAAGAAGGCATAGAGCTTATTACGCTGCCGATGGATAAAAATGTTACGGTCATGGCTGATAGTGAAATGCTTCAGCAGCTTATCATGAATCTGTCGCTCAATGCGATGCAGGCTATGTCGATGGCAGAAACAGCGCAAGAAAAAGTACTTATAATAACTACAGGATATTCGAAAGATGAGTCAGGCGCCGTGAAAAAAGGATTGCTGCGGGTAACGGATACCGGGCCTGGCATCCCTTTTGCAATACAGCACAGAATTTTTGATCCGTTCTTTACTACGAGACAGGATGGGACGGGTCTGGGCCTTAGCATAGTACAGAGGATAACAGAAGGATTCGGCGGCAGTCTGTCAATGGAAACATCTTCTTTCGGTACAGTTTTCAATATATTCATCCCTCTTGATGAGCATTGCTGCCGCGTTGCTGAAAAAGGAAATACGGAGGTAACGGATAATGAATATATGGATAGTTGATGATGAAATAAATCTTGCTAACGGACTGAAAAAAGCTTTCGAGAAAAATGGTTTTAATGCGAGGACGGCAGGCAGTATCTCAGAGCTTAACCAGCTTCTTGCTGCCGAAGTCCCGGCCGTTATATTCCTGGACCAGTGCCTTCCTGACGGCAACGGCATCGATGTACTGCCTTTAGTGCTTCAGCAGTATCCAAGGTGCAGGGTCATAGTCATGACAGCCTTCGGAGATTCAGGCCTTGTCGTTAAGGCTATTCAGGAAGGAGCCTATAATTATCTGGATAAACCCTTCCCGTTCGACGCAGCCAAAAATATGGTCCAGAGGGCCATTGAATCAATACGTTTCCAGAACCAGGCCGAGTACCTTCTTTCTGAAGAACCCAACATGTTAATAGGCTCATCGCAGATAATGGAAAAAATTCGCTGTGACATTATGAAAATTTCACCTTATCAGGATATAACAGTGCTGCTTCAGGGCGAAAGCGGCACAGGCAAGGAAGTCGCTGCAAGAATGATACATAAGGCTTCAAACTGCAAAGGTGATTTTGTAGCCCTGAACTGCTCTGCAATTCCAGAATCATTGCTCGAAGCTGAACTTTTTGGCTACAGCCGCGGAGCATATACTGGCGCCGTCTCCGATAAACAGGGACTTATAGAAGTTGCCGACAAAGGCACCCTTTTCCTTGATGAAATAGGAGATATGCCTCTCCAGCTCCAGAGTAAATTATTCAGGTTCCTTGACCAGAGGGCATTTCGTCCATTGGGCAGCACAAGGGAGAAAAAAGTAAATCTCAAACTTATATGTGCGACATGTCTGGATATCGAAAAAAAGGTAAGAGAAGAAACTTTCAGGAAAGACTTATATTTCAGGATATCGGTGATACCGATAAAAATCCCGCCGCTTAGGGAACGGGACAGGGATGTCCTGGAAATGGCTTCTTTTTACCTTACGGAATTTTCAAAACGTCTTGGGAAAAGCGTTAATACGCTGACTGAGGATGTGGAAGAGGTATTCATGGGATATCCATGGCCTGGCAATGTAAGGGAATTGCGCAACCTTATAGAAAGGATTTTGATATTGAAAGATCCGGCTGATCACATAGTGCGCCTTGCAGATATTCCTGCAGAGATGTTTGATGTGCAGCCGCATTTTCCTTCTGTTTCCCCAGCCGCTTCTGTAAGGGGTGAATCACTTACATTCAGCATGGACAGATTTGAAAAAGAGCTTATCACCTCAGCTCTCGCCAGATGTATGGGCAACAGGACACAGGCAGCATCTGAACTTGGCATTTCACGTTTTTCGCTTTTAAGGCGAATGCAGAGACACAATCTTGATTGATCTTTCCCTTATAAAAAAACTTAAAACTGATCAGAGGGTGTCACCCAAGGCACTGTTAGGCAGCAATCTGCTTTTTGTACCGGCTGTTGAGCTGGCCGAAGAATGTGCGAATATGCTCGGAGATAACCCATTTTTTTATTTTATCCCTCCGCACGGACAGAGTTCGCCTGTTGATATTGATTCGCTTGATGAAGATTTACTGCCTGCTAAAAAGAGCATTGAAGAACATTTGTCACTGCAGATTGCTACCTGCCCTGAGATATGTGCACTTGGGGGACGTGCCTCACTGGCTGATTATTGGTGTTCCCTCCTGGATTCCAGAGGATATCTGAACACGTCGGTTGAGGAAATAGCTGACGGACTTGCTTTAACAGCGGAAACAGCTGCGGCATGCGTGAGAGGGCTGCAGCTTTACGTGGACCCGCCGGGACTTTTTGCATCAGGTCTTAAAGAATGTCTTCTTATACAGCTTGAACGCCGCGGTCTTATCAACTCGGCTCCGTGGATTTTGCTGACAGAAGGATTTGATTATCTAATATCCGGCAGGAGCAGTGACTTTGCTTCAAAAAAAGGATGGGAAAAGGATCTTTTAATTAAATCGATAGATGTACTCAGGAACCTTGACCCGTCACCAGGCAAGAATTTCAACGTTCCCGGAACAGCGCTTCCTGAAATAGAATTTATAACTCAAGGGCATGTGCCGGTTCCGAGACTGGTGAGGGACAATCTTCCTTCAATAGGCAGCAGTTTATCTGAAATACCGCTGAGCCCCGGCGATATTCTTTCGCAGAAATGGATGTCGCCAGTTTGGTCGCGCACTAAGTTTGTGCTTTTAAGGCTTGGAATGAGGTACAGGACCCTTATAAGAATATCAATGTGCATCGCTGAAAAACAAACGGAATATATTAACGGAAAAAAGGAAGCGCTGAATCCGCTTACGTATGAAACAGTGGCCGGTATGCTGGGGTTGAATACATCCACAGTCTTTCGTTCAATTAGCAGTACATGGTGCGTGGTTTCAGGAAAAGTCATGCCAATGAAGACTTTTTTTTCCAGAGGCCTCTCCTCCAGGCCTGATATCAGCGTTGACGAACTGAGGATGCGTATCGCAGCCTTGAACAAGGAAGGCTGCAATGACCGCACAATAGCTGAAATTATGTCTGTCCCGACCAGAACGGTTGCCCACCACAGAAAAAAAATGGCATTGGCTCCGGTCCGTCGTGCTGCAAAACCGAAGCCTGGCCATGTCTGATCATGCAGGGTGTGCGTTTTTACTTTGCACAGTGCGCTATCCGCACACTTCATAAACTGATATGCCGATAAAATATATCGCAATTGTCGGAACAAATAATTTAATTGCAGTTGAAAAATAGTCTCTTGCCTTTTATTGAGCTGCTTTCAGACAAATTATTCGATTCATAACTTAAATATTCTCCAATATACGCTGTGTCCTTCATATTTAGCAACTATTTTGCATGTAATAAAGCAGATGTTATACATAACTTATGGAGGTGCATGGAAATGGCAGGTAAAAATGAAACAAATTCCACGCAGTCGGTATCTGCTGCAAGCGTCCTTTTGGGAGCGGCTTTTTTGATGGCGACATCGGCAATAGGTCCTGGTTTTCTTACTCAGACGGCAGTATTTACAGATAAGCTCAAGGCGGCATTTGCATTTGCGATCCTGGCGTCAATAGTGATCGATGTCGTTGTTCAGCTTAATGTGTGGCGTATACTTGGTATATCCGGGAAACGTGCGCAGGATGTTGCCAACACGGTTTGTCCGGGGCTGGGATATTTTCTCGCGTTTCTTGTAGCAATCGGCGGTCTTGTATTCAACATCGGCAATGTCGGCGGATGTGCAATGGGACTTAACGTAATGCTTGGCATACCGTTTGTTCCAGGTGCGATATTCAGCGCCTGTGTTGCGATCGTACTGTTCCTTAACAAGCAGATGGGAAATGCAATGGATATGTTCACAAAGGCCCTTGGCATGCTTATGATTGCAATGGTGCTCTTCATGGTTTTCAAAACGCAGCCTCCTATTGCGCATGCTGTAAAAGAAACCTTTATCCCGTCGAAAATAGACTGGATGACCATACTTACACTGGTAGGCGGGACTGTAGGCGGATATATAACATTTGCAGGAGCGCACCGCATAATAGACGCCGGCATTACCGGGACTGAAAATTTGAAAAAGATTTCGAACGGCTCCGTAACAGGAGTAGCTATCACAGGGACAATGAGATATCTGCTTTTCCTTGCAATTTTAGGTGTAGTAGCTACAGGTGCGGTTCTTGATCCTAAAAACCCGCCGGCATCTGCGTTCCTTATAGGCGCAGGCCAGATAGGCTATCGTGTCTTCGGAATCATACTCTGGTGCGCAGCTGTTACGTCGGTAGTAGGGGCATCATATACGTCGATATCGTTCCTTAAGACTCTTTTTAAAAATGTTGAAGAGCACTCCCGCTACTGGATCATAGGATTTATATGCATATCCACTGCGATATTCTCAACGATGGGAAATCCCGTCACACTTCTGATAGTAGCCGGTTCCCTTAACGGACTTATACTTCCGGTATCGCTTGCCTGCATGCTGCTTGCGGCTTACAATAAAAAAATAATGCCGGAAGGCTATAAACACCCTATGGCGCTTACAATAGCAGGATGGCTGATGGTTGCCTTTACGGCATGGATGGGTTTCAAATCACTTACAGGCATAGCAAAGCTTTTTTCGTAAATAGTAAATAAAAGAAATTGCGCCTGCAGGAAAGGTCCCTTGTTCCTTCCCTGCAGGCACCGGTTGAAGGAGTGGTATCTGTGTCAGTATATTTGAAAGAGCCGCGGTTTCTCAAGGCAGGGGAATCATGTGTGGTAATAGAATTTGCGGATGAAATAAACCGTGCTGCCAACGATGCCGTAATGAATCTGAGACACTCCCTTGAGAACGGGGGAAAATTACAGATTATTGAATGTCTTCCCACATACCGATCACTTGCGGTATATTTCGATCCGCTCAAAGTATCCTGTGACAATGTGATCGAAGGTATAAAAAGAGAGCTTGACCACTTATCAGGGCAGGATGGGCATACTCACAAGGAGATATCGATTCCCGTGTGTTACGGCGGGGAATATGGTCCGGATATTAAAAACGTGGCAGAGCATGCTGGAATAACAGAGGAAGAAGTCATAAGAAGGCACAGCGCGAGAGTTTGCCATTGCTATATGATAGGTTTTGTACCTGGTTTCGCCTATCTCGGCGGAATGGATGAATCTATTGCCACTCCAAGGCTTGCTAACCCAAGGACCGTAATAAAGGGCGGAAGTGTGGGTATAGCCGGCAAACAGACAGGCATATATCCTATAGACAGCCCCGGGGGATGGCAGCTTATAGGCCGAACCCCGCTAAGACTTTTTACTCCCGAGGCAGAACGCCCAACGCTTATAGATGCCGGCTACGGAGTGCGTTTTGTGCCTGTCTCCGGCGATGAATATAAAGATATAGAATCCTTGATATCCGCCGGTACTTATAAACCTGTAATAACGGAGGTGAAGTGCTGATGGAGCTCGAAGTTATCAAACCAGGCATGCTTACCTCAGTCCAGGACCTGGGACGCTGGGGATTCCAGGCAAGCGGAGTTCCGGTAGCAGGTGCGATGGATCTTCCTGCGCTTCGTATAGGCAATGTAATGCTTGGTAATCCTGAAGGCGCTGCCGCTTTAGAGGTTACGTTGCTTGGCCCTGAAATTTCGGCAATAGGAAGCGGTCTGGTTGTTTTTGCAGGTGCCGAACTTGGTTTTACAGTAAACGGACGCCATGTAGGCTCATGGAATTCACTGCTGCTGAATGACGGAGATATAATTTCGTTTTCAGGTCCTGAAGGCAACGGATGCAGGGGATACCTCTGCGCTGCAGGCGGTATGGATGTTCCGGTTGTAATGGGCAGCCGTTCCACGTATATGCGTGCAAAAATAGGCGGATACCAGGGACGTTCTCTCAGGACCGGGGATGTTTTAAAAATAGGCGAGCCTGATTTACTTTGGAAAAGGACAGATGGTTTTACGCTGCCTGAAGATATGCGTCCGGATTATTTTCCTGACAAGCCTCTTTTAATACTTGCAGGGCTTCAGGAGGATGCTTTTACAGATGACGGGATAAGGACGCTTTTTGAATCGGAATATACTATTTCAAGTGAATCAGACCGTATGGGCTGCCGTTTTGAAGGGCTTCAGGTACAGCATAAGGAAGCAGGGGCTGATATCGTTTCGGATGCTATCCCTTTGGGAGCCGTGCAGATCCCTGGGCATGGAAAACCCATAGCAATGCTGGCTGACAGACAGACTACCGGTGGCTATACCAAAATCGGGGTGCTTACTCCGGCAAGCATTCAGAAGCTTGTCCAAAGGATGCCTGGGATGAAAGTTCGTTTTGCCGAAGCATCGATGTCGGAGGCCGTAGAAGAATTGGCGGCAGAAAAGGATCGCTTAGAAAAAATAAAAAGACTCAGAGCGTCATGGGTAAGCAGGGCCGGCTGTACATATTCGGCACGCCCATTGTCTTCTCATTTCATTATGACGGTCAACGGGGAAAAATATGATGTAAAGTGTGAGGAATTATAAGGCGGAAAGGCGGGTAATGCAGATGTACATGATAGATATGAACAGCGACATAGGTGAAAGTTTCGGATCTTATAAGCTCGGCGATGATATTTCGGTCATGGAGGCGGTAACTTCGGCTAACGTGGCATGCGGATTCCATGCCGGTGATCCGCTTGTAATGAAAAAAACGGCCGCACTTTGCGCTGAAAAAGGAATTCAGATCGGTGCGCATCCGGGATATCCTGATCTTGTAGGTTTCGGACGCAGAAACATGAATTGCTCGCCGGATGAAATTTATTCGGATTGCCTGTACCAGATCGGGGCGCTCAAAGCATTCTGCATGGCAAACGGTCTTTTACTGCAGCATGTGAAACCGCATGGCGCAATGTATAATCAGGCTGCAAAGGATGCAAAGTTTGCAAGGGCTGTAGCATCTGCCGTAAAGGATTCAGGAGACGGAATAATTCTGATGGGGCTTGCAAATTCCGAGTTTGAATCGGCTGCCAGGGAAAAAGGCATTCCTTTTGCTGCCGAAGCCTTTGCCGACCGTGCCTATATGCCTGACGGCTCCCTTGTACCGCGTACCCAGCCGGGGGCAGTCATCCATGATCCGGAGGCGGCTGCAAAACGTGTGGTCCGTATGGCTACAGAGGGTACGGTAGAAGCTGTAGACGGGACTGTGATAAATTTCCGTCCCCATTCAGTATGTATGCACGGCGATACGGCTGAAGCCGTCCAGATGGCAAAAGCCGTGAGGAAATCTCTTGAAAAAGCCGGAGTAATGGTCAGAAACCTCAGGGAGGTCATTGCAGGATGACTCTGCCGTTTGATATCACCCCTTTCAGGAACACAGACCCTAAAGAAATGCGCAGGCTTATCCGCGCAGGGGAATGGACTCATCCGACATCAGGTCTGTGCCTGCCTCACGTACAGGCAAATATGATAGTGCTGCCGAAGGATTGGGCTTATGATTTCCTCGTTTTTGCACAACGCAATCCCAAGCCGTGTCCGATTCTGGATGTAACGGAACCTGGGAGCGGAGAAGCAGGAATAATTGCACCAGGTTCCGATGTGCGGACGGATATACCGAAATACCGCGTATGGAAAAACGGTGAACTTGTCGATGAGCCTGGCGACATACTGAAATACTGGAAAGATGATTTTGTTGCATTTCTCCTGGGATGTTCCTTCAGTTTCGAGGGAGCGCTTATTGATGCCGATATCCCTATACGGCATATAGATTCCGGCTGCAACGTCCCTATGTATGTGACGAACATCCAGTGCAGCCCTGCAGGGCGTCTGAGCGGCCCCATGGTAGTAAGCATGAGGCCTGTCAGGTATGCCCAGGTTCCCAAAGCGGTTCTTTGTACCGGAAGGTTCCCTTCCGTCCACGGTGCGCCTGTACATATCGGCGATCCTGATGCAATAGGGATAAAGGATATAAACAAGCCTGAATTCGGCGATGCCGTTGAAATAAGAGAAGGCGAAGTGCCGGTTTTCTGGGCATGCGGAGTGACGCCGCAGGCAGTTCTTATGAAAAGCAGGCCTCCATTTGCAATAACACACGCGCCTGGGCATATGTTCATAGGTGACCCAAAGGATTCCGACTTTGCTGTTTTTTAAAAATATTGGATTAATTAAAATGAGCTGGATTTCAGTTTGATATCTGATCTGCCCAATATTGCACCGTTGGCTGCGGTGTCTGCTGCGTTTTGTGACATGACGGAGAAAACCGAAAATTGTTTGTGGAACCTTTGACAAATACGTGAGAGCACCGTCGGATATTGTATAGTAATTGATGGTGAAATTTATTTCCTGATTTAAAACGGAACAAAATCATATTCCAGGCATAAGATATAATATGCAGCTTCAGATGACAGTAAAAAATATACCGGTCATATAAGCCTGAAGCGGCAAAGCTGATTATTGCTGATTGAATATATGCTTAAACTGATTTATACGATGTTTTGTCCTGGCTGTTGATGATATGTTTAAGATTTTTTTCACGGCACTCTGTAAATATATCCCGCCAGTCATATGCCCAGTGCAGCAGCGCCTGTTTCTGACGCAGACGCTGCTGTTCTGGGTTTTTGTGTATCTGGGCCGAATGGCGGGCACAAAACTGCCGCCATCGCTGTATCTGTATTTCGTCTTCACCAAGACGTCTTCCGATATAATAATTACAGTACCACTGAAACCATCCCAGACGATCGGAAAGTATCCAGCCTTTTCTTTTCCATTCACTCAAAGTGAGTCCTGACGATACTCCGTAAAAATTCAGCGACGGGTCGGGATGTTTTCCCGGAGGCAGGACCCTGCCGCCTGAAAACCATCCTTCAGGAAAGCTTTCTCTCACGCTGTTGAGATAAGTCCCGCCGAAAACGCCCAAATCAAGCATTTCTTTAGGTGTGTAGGATGGATAAAATGACGGGTCCCAAAGAGATCCGTTTATAAAAAGGCTAAATGGCTTTGATTTATCAGATTTTTTGATCACGGATGTTTTCATTGTGCAGATAAGCCTTTCCGTATCTATATCCTATATCATCATAATTTAACGCGTTTTACTGCGCATGTCTCAAGCCTGTGCAGCAGACGCTGCGGCTCTGCTGTTTTACTCAATAGTATCATTGCCGCTATTATGTAAGGCTTAAATCCGGCCTGATTGTAAAGCTGGATCCTGTATCTGTCGAATATACCGGCTTCAACTTCGCCCTCGCTGCAGCTGACTCCGGATATGTCGGCAGGCAGACAGTGCATATATAAAGCCTTGCCGCTTTTTGTAAGCGACATCATTTTTTCCGAACATGTCCATGTCTTATGGAGTGCATTTTCCTGCAGCAGTTCTTTTTCAAGCTGCCTTATGCCGTCAGTGTCTCCTGCCCCGTAAAGATCTGTACGCTTTTCCATTGCGCTGAACGGAGCCCAGCTTTTAGGATAGACTATATCAGCATTTCTGAAAGCTTCTTCCATACTGTTTGTTTTTGAGAATGAACCGTTTGATAAATCTGCATTTTTTCTCGCTGTTTTCTCAACATCCGGCATTATTTCATATCCTTCAGGGTGTGCCAGAACAACATTCATGCCCATCCTTGTCATCAGACCGACTATGCCCTGAGGAACAGAGAGCGGCTTGCCGTAAGATGGTGAATAAGCCCATGTCATCGCTATTTTTTTGCCGCGGAGGTTTTCTATCCCGCCGAATTCATGGATTATATGGAGCATGTCGGCCATTGACTGTGTGGGATGATCTATGTCACACTGCAGGTTTATGAGAGTAGGCCGCTGCTGCAGTATTCCGTCCCTGTAACCGCCTTCTGCCGCATCCGCTACCTGATGCATGTATGAATTGCCCCTGCCTATATACATATCATCTCTTATACCTATCACGTCAGCCATGAATGAGATCATGTTTGCCGTTTCACGGATAGTCTCTCCGTGGGAGATCTGTGATTTGCCCTCATCCAGATCCTGTATTTCAAGCCCAAGCATGTTGCATGCTGAAGCAAAGCTGAACCTTGTGCGCGTTGAATTATCGCGAAACAATGATACCGCCAGTCCGCTGTCAAATATTTTTGCTGAAATGTTTTCTTTCCTAAGGCATTGCAGAGCGTCTGCTGCAGTGAATACGGCCTTAAGCTCAGCATCTGTTTTTTCCCATGTAAGGAAGAAATCACTGTTGTAGAGGCCCTTGAAAGACAGGCAGTCAAGTTTTTTCATATAGCTGTCCATAAATGCCATTATAATTTCCTCCTGATTTTCACTGTTTTATAGATATTGTTTCGTCTCCGGGGGCATCTGCACTGTGTGTCACAGGTATTCCCGACGCCGCAGATAATTACAGGACTGCCAGTCTCACTGTCAGGATGCTTTCAGCCTTCGCAATAGGTCCGCGGCAGAGCGGCATATACCGCTGCGCACCGTACAAGGTCATCCTTCCATGTTATTTCATTAGGTGCATGTGCCTGCGCCTCTTTACCCGGGCCGAAACCTATGCATGGTATGCCGTAACGGCCCATTATCGACACTCCGTTGGTTGAAAAAGTCCATTTATCGACCAGCGGCTTGCCATACATACCTTTATATGAATTAATCATTGCCTGTGTGACCATGTGTTCCTCGGGAATCACCCAGGCAGGGAAATAGCAGTCGGTGGGGTATACAAGGCCTGTCCAGCCAGGGCTGTTATATTTGTACATGCTGACTTCCGCACCATATTTTTTTACTGAAGGAAGCAGACGTATTTCTTCCATTGCAGTCTCCCATGTTTCCCCTCCTGTAAGCCTCCTGTCTATGGATATTGCTGCCATATCGGCTACGGCGCATCTTGAAGGGGAATTGAAAAAAACCTGCGATACTGCAAGAGTCCCTTTCCCGAGGAATGGATCACTGCGAAGTCTTGGGTTAAGCGCCTGCACATCCTTGATGATATCAGCGATTTTATAAATAGCATTGTCGCCTCTTTCAGGAGCCGAACCGTGGCATGAAACACCTTTCGCTTCAATTCGTATTTCCATGCGTCCGCGCTGTCCGCGGTAAATATTCCCGTCAGTTGGTTCTGTGATCACAACGAATTCAGGTCTGACGCCGTCCTCTTTTATGATATATTGCCAGCATAGCCCGTCGCAGTCTTCTTCCTGTACGGTCCCTGTTACCAGCACTGTATATTCGTCTGACAGGAGATCAAGATCCTTCATTATTTTTGCTCCGTATATCGCCGAGACAATGCCTCCTCGCTGGTCAGAAGCCCCGCGCCCTCCGATCTCGGTTTCATTTTCATAGCCTGTATACGGGTCGAAATTCCAGTTTGAAAGTGTCCCAAGTCCCACTGTGTCTATATGTGCATCATATGCGATCAGTGTTTTCCCTGATCCCATATATCCAAGGACGTTGCCCATCCCGTCTATACCCGTCCTGTCAAAGCCAAGCGATTTCATTTTATTTTCGACCAGCCTTATAGCCTGCTCTTCTTTACAGCTCTCTCCCGGAATAGCTATCAGGTCTCTCAGGAATTTAGTCATTTCTTGGCGGCAGCTTTCTGCTGCGATTTTGATTTCATCAAAATTCACGATTTATTCCCCCTGCGGCATTTGATAATGTCTTTTTTATGATATCCTGTAAATGATATCAGCAACAGATATGACACAGCAAAAATATTGCTGCCGTAACTTTCATTGGTGATTTTCTTTTTTTTTGAGAATAAACTGTAATATTTGAATGTAATTATATTATAGTTACAGTGAAAAATTAAGGAGGCGATTTTTGTGAGTGATCGTATGGTCCCTCTTCCATTTGACAGGATGATGGAATGGGTATTGAAAGAAAAATCTGTCTCCGGAAGTATTTTTGGCGTACATTTCCCTTATATGCACAGAGGGGGAAAAATCGATTTCAACGGCGAAAAACTTGAAACTCCTTTTGGCCCGGCTGCAGGGCCGCATACACAGCTTGCACAGAATATAGTTGCCGCTTATTCCGCAGGGGCCCGTTTTTTTGAATTAAAGACGGTGCAGATCATTGACGGAGAAAATTTGCATGTTGCAAAACCGTGTATCGATGCAAGAGATGAGTGCTACAATGTAGAATGGTCAACAGAGCTTTATGTTTCACAGGCGCTTGAAGAATATATCAAAGCATGGTTTATGCTCAAAATTATATCTGCCGAGTTCAGCATGGGCGATCCTGACGGATTTGTTTTCAACATGAGCGTAGGTTATGACCTCGATGGAATCAAATCAGCAATGATAGATTCATTTATTGAAGGGCTTAAGGACGCATCAGGCACCAAAATATGGGCGGAATGCGCAGGATGGGCAGAAAAAAACATTTCACGCTTTAAGCACGTTGACCTAAGATATATTGACGGTATTTCTTCTTGTATCTCCAGCTCTATAACGCTGTCGACCCTCCATGGCTGCCCTTCTGACGAAATAGAACGTATAGCAGCCTACCTCCTTCTCGAAAAACATCTTAATACCTTTATTAAATGCAATCCGACGCTTCTTGGTTATAGTTTTGTCCGCGAAACTATGGACAGGCTTGGATACGCATACATAAAATTCGGCCCACGCCATTTTGAAGATGATCTCCAGTATCCTGATGCTGTTGCAATGCTGAACAGGTTATCCGCTGTTGCTTCAAAAGAAAAGCTTTTGCTTGGGGTGAAGCTTACTAATACGCTGCCGGTCGATAATCCGGGAGATTTCATCCATGGTGATGAAATGTATATGTCAGGGCGTTCACTATTTCCGCTTACTGCTGACCTTGCTTACAGACTGTCTGAAGATATGGGTGACAGAATACGCATATCATGGTCAGGCGGGGCTGATGCCGCAAACATCTGCGATCTTTTCAATGCCGGCATATGGCCTGTAACGCTTGCCACAACGCTGCTTAAACCAGGCGGGTACAGCAGACTCACGCAGATTGCGGAAAAAATGCCGGTCTGTGTTTATGATGAACCTTACCGTGTCGATACAGCAGCTTTAGGTGTGATAGCGAAAGAATCATTATCAGCAAAGCGGTACAGAAAACCAATAAAGCAAGTGCCTGTTTTTAAATCTGAAGGCCCCCTTCCTCTCACAGATTGTTTTACCGCCCCATGCGCAAATGTATGTCCTATAAATCAGGACATCCCTGAGTATATTTCTCTGGCAGGCCGGGGCAATAATAAAGAAGCCCTGCGGTTGATAATTGATAAAAATCCCCTGCCTTTTATTACCGGAACTATATGTACGCATAAGTGCATGTCGAGATGCACAAGAATTTTTTATGATGAATCGGTCCGTATACGTAAAGTAAAACTGGAAGCTGCTGTTAATGGCATAGAAGAAGTAATGAAGGAACTTTATGCGCCGGCTGTAAGATGCGGGGCAAAAGTTGCCGTCATAGGCGGCGGTCCGGCTGGACTCGCATCGGCATATTTTCTTGGCCGCTTGGGTATAAAGGCTGCAGTATTTGAAAAAAGCGGCAGGCTTGGCGGAGTAGTCAGGAAGATAATACCTGAATTCAGGATAAATTCTGCTGTGATAGAGAATGATATAGAACTGGTTAAGTCGATGGGTGCGGATTTTATACTCGACTCTCAGCCGGTTTCGGTATCAGAACTTATTGAAAAAGGATATAAATATGTAATTATTGCGACAGGGGCATGGGGGCGCATAGGTTTTAAACTTGATAAGGGAAGCTGTGCCGATGTATTCGATTTTCTTGCAGATTATAAAAACAACCCTGAAGATCTTCGGCTTGGTGCAAATGTTGCAGTCATAGGCGGCGGCAATTCTGCAATAGATGCCGCAAGGGCTGCAAAACGTGTAAAAGGGGTAAAAAAAGTTAATATCATATATCGCAGGACACGCAGCCTTATGCCTGCGGAAGATGATGAACTGGAGCTTGCGGCAAATGAGGGAATAGCCCTGATGGAACTGCTTATGCCTGTCGCACATGAAAACGGGATGCTGAACTGTGCGAGAGTGACCCTCGGCGAGCCGGACGAGTCCGGGCGTAGTGCTCCCGAGGTGACGAATGATCATATTTATATCCCTGCTGATACAGTAATATCCGCAGTCGGAGGAAAAGTTGATACTGAAATATTTTCGGAAAGCGGGATAGCCCTGACCGGGACAGGTCTTGTCTTAACTGATCCTCATACGCTTGAAACGAATATAAATGGCGTATATGCTGCGGGTGATGCAAGAAGGGGGCCTGCTTCCGTTGTTGAAGCCATTGCCGACGCCAGGTCTGTGGCAGATGCGATAGCAAAGAGAGAGAATCTTAGTATCGACAGCTGTATTCGTGACGAAAGGAAAAAATACAGCAATGAAGCGGCAGCAAAAAAAGGAATATTATGTTTTGCTGAAGAAGCCGCCGGTGAGCATGAGCGTTGTCTTGAATGCCGCATATCATGCTGTAACTGCGTTGATGTATGTCCCAACAGGGCTAACGTCATGGTAAATGTTCCTGGATATTTGATGCCGCAGATAATCCATGTTGACGCCATATGCAACGAATGCGGCAACTGCAATACTTTCTGTCCATGGAAAGGCGCTCCTTACCGGGATAAGTTTACCTATTTCACATCTCCTGAAAGTTTTAAAAACAGTATGAACAGCGGTTTTCTGCCTTTAAGTGGAGGTATGTACAGGATAAGGCTCAACGGAAGTATTTTTACCTCCGGCAGGAGAGGCAGAGAGTATCCTGACTGGCTCGAATGCCTTGTAAAAGCCGCAGTAGAGCAAATACCCATAGTCAGGAGGTAATTTCGCAGATGTACAGTCTTACTGTTAATGGAAAACAAATATCAGTCTGCACGAACAAAAAACTAATAGATCTTCTTCGGGATGACATGCGTCTTACCTCGGTAAAAAACGGCTGTGGCGAGGGTGCATGCGGAACATGCACGGTGCTTGCTGATGGAATTGCGGTAAAGGCCTGTGCCAGGCGAGTGAAGGATCTCGATGGCAAATCCGTGATAACGGTGGAGGGACTCAGCCGGAGGGAAAGGGAGGTGTATTCGTATGCCTTTGCTGTTTCTGGAGCAGTTCAGTGCGGTTTCTGCATACCAGGGATGGTTATGTGCGCAAAGGGGCTTATAGATGAAGTAAGCGCACCGACACCGCTTCAGATAAAGAATGCAATAAAAAATAACATTTGCCGCTGTACAGGATATAAAAAAATAGAGGAAGCCATCCTGCTTGCTTCAAAATTCTTAATCAGCGATACGCCTGTACCGGATTTTCACTATACCGGAGCGCTTGGCGAGGATATGCCCCGTGCCGATGCTGCGGACAAAGTCCTGGGAACGGCAAAATACGCTGCCGATATACATATATGCGGAATGATTTACGGTTCGGCTCTGAGATCAGAATTTCCAAGAGCCGTAATTAAGTCTGTTGATATTTCGGCTGCCCGTAAATTGCCTGGAGTAGTAGGAGTATTTACGGCGGAGGACCTTCCCGGAAAACATAAAATAGGCCATCTTGTGAAGGACTGGGATGTGCTCATTGCTGCCGGTCACTCGACGCGCTATGTGGGGGATGCGATTGTGCTGGTCGCGGCCGAAAGCCCGGAAATAGTCGAAGAGGCAAAAAAACTTATAAAAATAGACTATGACGTGCTTAAACCTCTAAGCTGCCCGGCTGAATCATTAGCTCCGGGTGCACCTATGATCCACGAAAACGGGAATGTAATGTCCAGGGAACATCTTATTAGAGGAAATGCCGAAAAAGTTATTGACGGCTCAAAATACGTTGTTACAAACCATTACAGTCTGCCTTTTACAGAACATGCTTTCCTTGAACCGGAGACAGCCGTTGCCGTATTGGAAGAAACAGGTGTTGTACACATTTATTCCGGTGACCAGGGCGTTTATCAGACAATGAAGGAATGTTCCGAGGCACTGGGTCTGCCTCAGGAAAAGGTACATGTGACTGCTATGATGGTAGGCGGAGGTTTCGGGGGGAAGGAAGACATGAGTGTCCAGCATCATGCCGCCATCCTTGCCTATCTGACCGGGAGACCCGTAAAAGTATCACTTTCGAGGACTGACAGCATAAAGGTTCACCCAAAGCGCCATGCAATGGAAATAGATATGACGACAGCGTGTGACGAACAAGGCAGGCTTACGGCAATGAAGGCAGTAATAATCTCCGACACCGGAGCATACGCATCGCTTGGAGGTCCGGTCCTTCAGAGGGCATGCACGCATGCGGCAGGCCCATACAATTACCAGAATATAGACATAACTGGTGTTGCCGTTTATACGAATAATCCGCCGGCTGGGGCGTTCAGAGGTTTCGGTGTCACTCAGAGTTGTTTTGCAGTTGAATGCAACATAAATCAGCTTGCCGGACTTGTTGGGATATCCCCCTGGGAGATGCGCTTCCGTAATGCAATAAGACCCGGCCAGGTTCTTCCTAACGGACAGATAGCTGATAACACAACAGCGCTTGAAGCGACGCTGCTTGCCGTTAAGAACGAATATGAACTGCACCCTGGTGCAGGAATCGCATGTGCGATGAAAAATGCAGGCCTCGGTGTCGGAGTGCCTGATTTCGGACGCTGCCGGCTCAGGATAAAAGGCGGAAAAATACATATTGCAACAAGTGCCGCCTGTATAGGACAGGGGATAGGCACTGTAGTGGTCCAAATGGTCTGTGACGTTCTCGGGATATCTCCTGAAAAGGTTATCCATGACGCAGCTGATACATTTTTTACTCCCGATTCAGGCAATACTACTGCTTCAAGACAGACTGTCATTACAGGGGAGGCTGCACGCAAAGCGGCTCTGCAGCTTAAAACAGCCCTTGAAAACAGGACACTGGATGAACTTGAAGATAAGGAGTACTACGCAGAATTTGAAAGTGTCACTGACAAAATGGGATCCGAGAAACCAAATCCGGTGAGCCATATTTCATATGGATATGCAACACAGGTAGTTGTACTAGGTGATGATGGCAGGATTGCAAAAATAACAGCGGCGCATGATGTAGGAAGAGCCATAAATCCGAGGAGCGTCGAGGGACAGATTGAAGGAGGTGTAGTAATGAGCATGGGATACGCCCTGACTGAGGAATATCCTCTTGACGAATGCGTGCCAAAGGCTAAATTCGGAACACTCGGTTTATTGAAATCCGATATGGTTCCTGAAATAAGGAGCATTGTCTTGGGCTGTGCAGAAAGCGGATATGCCGGCGGTGCCAAAGGGATAGGTGAAATTTCAGCTATCCCAGGTGCTCCTGCCATACAGCTTGCATATTATAACCGAGACGGTAAATTCAGGACAAAGCTTCCGCTTGAAGACACCCCTTACAGCCGTAAAAAACGGTGATACCGGCATGCAGTATTGATTGGTTTTTGTTGCAGCGTGCAATGTTTTAGCATGGGTCACAAATGGAAACATCAGCCAGCGTACGGACATTTTCTTGAATAGTGATGTTATAAAAATGCTGCCCGTTTGCTTAAAACTGCAGGCACCGCTGTTTATTCTACTTTGTCCGGCAGCCGTTTTTTATCCATTATGACCGATATTGCAGCTGCTGCAAATATACCAAGTATGCCTCCGAACCAGAAAGGCGCATCGGAATTTATGCTGTCCCACATGACTCCTGCTATTATGGATGACAGAAGCAACCCAATCCCCTGAAGCATCCCGTAAACGCCCAACACAGTGCCTTTAAATCCTGCAGGGGAGGTTTCAGCTATAAAAGCCCTTTCTGCTCCGCTTATAAATGCCGTGTACGCTCCGTAAGCGGCAAAGAGCAATGTTATGATTATTTTGGATTTTACAGATGCAAATCCCAGATATACCAGTCCAAAAATGACATACCCTGGCACCAGGACAGAGCTTCTTCCGAATTTATCAGAAAATTTTCCGGAGGGTACAGCCAGAATCGAGGTTGAAATATTAAAAAGCAGGTAAAGCAGCATTATCTGTGATGTCGTGAATCCCACTTCATGTGCCTTAAGAAGCAAAAAAGTGTTGGATGAATTACCAAGGCAAAAAATGAACATTACAGAAAGGTAAAGCTTAAGGCGCATATTAAGCCTGAGTCCTCTGAGTGTCATTTTACGGCCGCCATGTTCATGAACCGTACTTTCGCGTATTGCAGGTATTATCATTATGCCGACTGCTGCCGGGATTATTGAATAAAGGAATGCCTTGTGAAATCCGACCCCTGCGGCTACGAAAAGGAATGCAAAAAGCGCTCCGAGCGATGAGCCTGCCATGTCCAGCATTTTATGCAGTCCGAATGAGCCTCCGAGCCTTATTTGGTCGCTTGATTGGGCCACCAGCGCATCACGAGGCGCTGTCCTTATGCCTTTTCCGGTCCTGTCGACTATCCTTGCCGTCAGCACGCCGACCCATGAGGCTGATATCAGCAGAAGCAGTTTGTATACTACTGATGCCGAATATCCGGCAAAGACCAGATGCTTTTTATTGCTGTGCACGTCGCCGATATAACCGCTGAATACTTTCAGCAGCGATGCAATGCTTTCTGCTATGCCTTCTATGATCCCAATGATCGCAGGCGTTGCTCCGAGCGTAGTTGTCAGATACAACGGTATCAGAGGATATACCATCTCTGTGCTCATATCCGTAAAAAAGCTCACAAGCCCTATAAGCACTATGTTTGACGCTGTAAAAAGCATTCTCAAAACAGGACCTTTCTGTATATGCCGTTCATGCGGCAGTGATTATATTTTATCTTTACCAAATCCTTTTGATTTCTGCCATGCTGCATAATAGGACTCTTTTACAGCAGACCTGAAAGACATTCTGTCCATTATCCGCAGGCTTTCGACTGATGTTCCGCCCGGTGTGCATGCCTGATTTATAAGTTCTTGTATGTCAGGATTGTCTTCCCACATTTTAAGGCACCCCTTGACCGTCTGAAACACCATAGCTGCGGAAGTTGCATGGTCCAGACCGCAAAGGACAGCAGAATCTATCATTGATTCAAAAAAAGCAAGTACCGGTGCAGGACTTGTTACAGATGTAAAAATATCTATTTTATCGTCCGATACATTAAAGCATGGTCCCAATGCACCAATAAGAGGCAGGATCACTGAAGTTTTTTCTTCGTCTGTTATATTTGCTGTCATCGAAACAGGTACGGCGCCTTCTCCTATACGGCTGGGAGGGTTAGGCAGTATCCTCACTGCCTTAGCATTTTTGATCGAATCTTCATAAAATGATAACGGTATCCCAGCGGAAACCGATATTATTACCTTGGAGGGCAAATAGGCTGATTTTATATCGTTGATAATGAGCGGTACTATATGCGGCTGTACGCATATAAATATGATATCGGCATAATCAACTGCGTCTGTATTATTTTCCGCGGTGCCTACTTCAAATTTCTCTTTCAATTCATATTTTCTGGCTGCATCAGGGTCTGATATACGAATTAACCTGTTTTTGCAGGAATCATTTTTTATAAGTCTGCTGATAAGGATATCAGTTATATGTCCTGCTCCTAAAAACGCTATTTTAAGCTGCATATCTATCATCTCCGAAACTAAAAATGATATTTCCCATGTATAGCTGTGCTTTTGCCGGAGCCCGCAGGCCCGGCAATCTGCAGCCATGAAATCTATTATATATCCATGGCATATTTTTATTTGCAGAGGAATAAGAATATGAAGCCGGACTGCATACGGGAAACACATACTAACCGACAAAAACCGCATTGCGGATGGTAAATCGCATGCGGAGAAATTTTGATCGTTTTAACATTACGCGGAATAACCCGCGGGACCTCTGATTTACAATATCCAGAGAGGCAGTACATGCAATTGAGACAGAAACGGAAAATTTCCGTATGCTTATGAAATTACCGGGGGACCAAATCCCGTACGATCCCCCAGTAATAAAAAATAACATTGACCTGATCTTTTAAGCTGTGAAACAGGTTCTGTGCCAGAAACTGCAAATGACTCCTTTAATTCACACTGCTGGAGATTTTTACAGATATTCTGCAAAAGATGATCATATTTTTATGTGTCCGCAATATTTAATCCAATTCCTGCACAGGAGTCTGGGCACATGTCTCTATTTCTTTGTAAATTGCTCTGTAAAACTTTGCAACTATATCAGGGCGGTTAAGGGGACATGCATTCGGACCTAATAGAGCGATAGTTATTTCAGCTGCCAGTTCAAGATTGCTTTTATGCTCGTTCACAAAACTCACCTCTTTTTTATCCGGGATCAATATGAAAAGTAGTCTTCAAAATTAGAAAACTTGTATAATCATATCACCATAATAAGTCCGTTGGGAATGAAAAATAAAAATTTTTGTTTATTAGTTAGTAAATTGAATGCTGCAGCATGTTATTTCACAGAATCTTTCATGAAAGTTAATTTTGAGTATTTTTACATATTGAAACATTGTTATATATACTGCATAGTAATACTGGAATATTCAGATAATTACTTTCCGCAATGTGTATACGGACTAAAATTTAAAAGAATATTTATTCTTTGCATATGCAAATGAGAGGGTGATGATGATGTGGTGGGGAAATATGTGGTTTGGCAGGTGCGGGATGCCTTTCGGAATGATCATGATGCCTCTGCTGCTTTTGATTTGCATAGGGATCATATTTTACAGTTTTAACCGGAGGCTAAATATTTATGAAAAACAGGAGCACGGAAGTTCCGAAAACTATTATGAAATACTTGAGGAAGTAAAGAAACTCAGGAAGGAAGTTGAAGAACTGAAAAAAGAAAAAAATGATACAGAAGAAAGAAATGCCTGATATAAACAGAAGATGCAGAAAGGGCGGACATAGTAACTGCATAGTCGCGATACCGTTTCACTGATACTAATGGCCGGGGTTGTTTGAAAATACTGCATGTAAATTGAAGATAAACTAAGAGACCGCAGGTACGTTACTGAAAAACTAATAAAGACCCGTATCAGCCTATGTGTTTTACGGGTCTTTATTTATAAGGCAAAACTACCTTGCCTTGCCAATTGTAATATCTCCTTGCCTTTGCGCTTAAATATATTTGTTTTGATGTTTTGTATTCATATTCGTGCCGTTGTTATATCCATACACATGAATAAAATATAAATAAATATCCTCACAGATGGAACTGTGTCAAGCACGAAACAAAACGCTTAATGTATTTCTCTGCGGACCGCTTATTGTATATTGACTGTCTGATAATCCTGTTTTCTTTGCTGATCAAGTGGTTGCGTACGGATCTTGTTCCCTTTGGTGAAGTCTATTTTGTTCAGGTCGACTATACGGATCCTGTGGTTATACTGAGTCCGGTAATAGTAAAGAAGAGCATTTGTATCAGTTGCCGTTGTCCATTGAGTGCTTCCGATAATATCCTTTGCCGGAGAATCTACCGCTCCTAGCGGTATGTCGAAGCTGTTGAGGATGCGGAAAGCTTCCTGGACTGCGTCATCCCCTGAATGGAGAGGGCGCACGGTATTACGCAGGGCGGTAGCCCTTATAAATCTTGATACAGGCGTAAAATCACCTGGCAAACCGATCAGGCCCGATCCGACACCAAGAGGGGCAACTTCCAGTTTTCCTATTTTTTCCGGATTTCGGGACTGAGGCTGCAGTCCTACATAATTTCTTAGGTTGACAAGGTGCCATTGAAAATCAGGGCTGTTTGTCAGCACCCCGACAGGGTCGTCATATATATGCATTTTTTTATCAGTATATTCTATTACAATTGTGTTGCCTTCCTTGTCTGTCACGAGCCAATGGACTGGTGCAGCTATGCCGCCGAGTTCTTTTTGAAGAACACCTACCACCCTGACGGACGGGAGCTTGGTCCTTACCTCGTCTGTCGTTGCGAAATTGGTAAGCAGCCACATCGGAACGTCTATCGGGTTTATCGATTTATGCGCATGCGCAGGGTTATACGGTTCAAACTCGGCCATGCCGGGCAGGTACAGAACTGACACGGTCAGCCCCTTTTCATTCATCCCGTCTATATATATAGGCATATGTATACCGTTTATTCCAAGGACTCCGTATTTGCCCTTCCATTTAAGCCCGGGTTTATTGTCAGGAGTATTGCTTTGTATTGTTATTCCTCTTGGTGTCACCATTAAATCCGAATCAAGGTCAAATGCTCCCCATTCCTGTGTTCTGGCCTGTACAGCAGTCCCGTCTTCTGCATTCAGCGTAATTGCTGTGCATGCATTTGCCCGCTGTGTAAATAGCAGTAGCAGTGCGGCCGTAAAAATTAAAACGAAAGTACTGAACGATATCATGTCAACTGCCCCTCGCTGTGATATTTTGCTCTTTACGCTGTAGGTGATCATTTTATTCCTCCCTTTTTGTGTGTAAACCCGAGTTTTACCGTCGTTTAAATTCCTTTGTCATCATAATTAAGCTGCGCCCAAGCTTAAAGCCCCTCCCGGCTTCTGGATTTCAGCTTTTTCCAAATATCGTCGGCATAGCATACAGGATATAAGGATGTGCCTGTTAAAAATAAAGCATTCAATCGGCTGCAGAAATCATCATTAAAACATAAATTAAGTTAAAATAAGATATGCCCATTACATTATCATGGTAAAGTTCAGAAAAACTGATGTTCTAAATAGGGATATTACAAAATTATTTAAAGTATCTTTTGCTTGTTCTGTTTAACGGCAATTAATTATATAAACCAGAGCCAGCCAAAAGCCTGTACTGTCTATGGGCATAGAGGAAAGAAAATGATCGCTTAAGTCTACGCATATATCGGTTAAACTTCAAGTGTTGCTTTAATGATTTATTATGCATTTGCTGTAAATCCGTTTACAATCGATTTCACATACCGCTGTGTGTGATAAATTAGTTGGGGCTGGCGATTTTAGAATTTGGACGCCGGCCCGGCCATAAATAAAGGAGACTGTCCCGCATCCTGATCACAATTGGAGGAGGCGTTCTTTGGCAAAAGTATTTGAACTTACAGCCGTATCTCAAAAATTTTAGACATCTGAATGTTTGGTATCAATTTTGTTTACGGAAAACATAGCTTAATTTTATGTTCAATTATCTTTATATTTTCATATAAATGTCATGTTATTTAATGACACTGTGAAAACAGTAATGGGACAATATGCATTATATTTTTGAAAAAATTGAGGAGTAAACAGTTAATATATGCTAAAAAAAATTACGGATATCTGTAAACGCAATACAGTCAGAGTTTTGATTATTTTTATTTTAATCGCCGTTATTGCTTATATTGTATATATTGCAGGCGGCAGCAGTACATCGTTCACGCATTTGATGTACATACCTGTTATTTTAGCGGCGTTTTATTTTGGCACAAGAGGTGCGGTTTGTGCTTCATTGGCCGGAGGGCTTGCATTGGGGCCTTTCATGCCTGTCGTTGTATCTTCAGGACTTATGCAGGACCCTGCAGCATGGGTGCTGAGGCTGGTTATATTTTGCGCAGTAGGAATGTTCAGTGCATTAACATTAAAACATATTGAAGTATATCAGAAAAAGGAAATCGAGATATTCTATAAAAATGCTATAACCGGATTGCCGAATGCAGAGAAAATGAGATCGGACATAAAAGAAATGACTGATTTGAAAACAGGGTTTTCTCTGATTGGATTCAGGCTTATGAATATGGATAATATAAACCGTATCACTGATTACGATATAGGAATAAAAGTAATTAAAAAAACAGCGAAAATGCTGCAATGTCACTTTAAAATACAGGTATATTCAATCTTTACAAATGAATTCGGACTTCTTCTGCCTGGAATATCTCTTGAAGAAGCAAAAGCAATGGGAGCATGTTTTTTAGAAAAATGTTCAAGTCCTTTTGAAATAGAAAAATTCAATATCCAGCTTATACTTAAGGGCGGAATAGTGAATTATCCAAAACAGGCTGAAACTTCAGAGGACCTGATCAAAAAAATGGGCTTAGCCCTCTCGCAGAAATCAAATGAAATAGGCCTTTTTGTTTATGATGCCGCAATAGAGCAGAAGATTAAAAAGAGACAAAAAATAATAGCCATGCTTTTCAACGCTATTAAAAATGATGAGTTTTATGTTGTATATCAGCCTAAGATAAACCTGCACGAAAACAGCATGACAGGAGCGGAAGCACTTCTGAGGTGGAAATACGGACCGGATGGGCATACGGACATCGGAGAAATAATCCGGATCGCCGAGGAAATAGGAATAATTAGCGAAATAACTAAATTTGTAATCAAAAATGTAATTGCCCAGATAAAAAAATGGAAGGATGAGGATATATACATAAAAATAGCCATAAATATGTCATTGAAAGACCTTAGGGATGAGTCTGTTGCTGTTTACTTGAAAGAATCCCTTACATCCAGCGGTGTTGACCCGTCTATGATTGAAATAGAACTTACAGAGAGGGGGATTTTGGATGACGAAAAACATACGCTGGCACTTCTTAGGGTGCTTAAGAAGGAAGGGATCAGTATTTCATTGGATGATTTCGGAACAGGCTATAACTCTATGGTAGTTTTGGTAAAACTTCCAATCGATTATATTAAAATAGACAAAATATTTATTGATGGCATCACAGATGAGCCCAATAGGACATTGACTGAGGCGATCATAATCTATTCACACAGGATGGGTAAGAAAGTTATTGCCGAGGGTGTTGAAACTAAATCACAGCTTGATATCCTAAGAGGTTTTGACTGTGATTATATACAGGGATATTACTTCAGCAAGCCTGTATCGGCAGATGAAATCAAGGCTTATATCCTTGGTATTAAGAATCGGAGCAGCAGTTTTAGTGACGACCAGTAAGCAATTTATTATTGTGTAACGTATGCTGTTTTTACAGAACCATAGAGACAATCCCACAAATTGTGTAAACCTCCTGAAAGGTGCAAAATAGAGAGCACTGATCAGGAGGTTTAATAATGGCAAGAAGAAATCGAGATCCGGAAAGGGAAGCAAAGCGTGAAAAGATGAGCAGCCTGCTCCAGGAGCTGAAAGTAAGCTCTATGGAGGATATCCATGACCTGTTCAAAGAAATGATAGGGACGTTCCTTGAGAATGGACTTGAAGGAGAACTTGACGAAGAACTTGGCTACAGCAAATATGACTACAAGAACAAAATGACAGACAACAGCCGGAACGGCACAAGCCAGAAGAAGGTAAAATCCAGCTTTGGTGAGATAGACATAGAAGTACCGAGAGACCGCAAGGGAGAATTCGAGCCGGAGCTTGTAAAGAAACAGCAGACAAGCATATCAGGAGACATAGAAGAAAAGATCCTCTCAATGTACGCCAAGGGCATGACCACCTCAGACATTGAAACCCATATCCGAGACATATACGGTCTGTCTGTATCAGACAGCACAATAAGCAGGATAACGGACAAGATACTGCCGTTGGTTAAAGAATGGCAAAGCAGACCTCTTGCGAGCGTCTATGCTGTAGTCTTCATGGATGCTATACACTTCCATGTCCGCAGCGAAGGGCAGATTATAAAGAAGGCAGTATACATAGCAATAGGCATAAACATGGAAGGAACCAGAGAAGTGCTTGGCATGTGGATCGGAGAGAACGAAAGCGCCAAATTCTGGCTTTCCGTACTGAACGGTCTGAAAAACAGGGGATTGGAAGACATTCTTATAGCCTGTGTGGACGGTCTCAGCGGATTTCCCGGGGCAATAGAGGCAGCATATCCAAAGACAGAGATCCAGCAGTGCATAATCCACCAGATACGTAATTCTACCAAGTATGTCTCTTATAAGGACATAAAGACCCTTATGTCAGATCTAAAAGAGGTATACGCCGCAGTAGATGAACAGACAGCTTTGGATAGCCTTGAAAGATTTTCGGACAAATGGGATGCGAAATATCCTAAAATATCCAGGTCATGGCAGGAGCACTGGGCTAACCTGAGCACCTATTTCAAATATCCACTTGAAGTCAGGACCCTCATCTACACGACCAATACCATTGAAGGGTTTAACCGTCAGCTTAGAAAGGTCACCAAATCCAAAACTGTATTTCCGACGGATGACAGCCTGCTAAAAATGCTTTACCTGGCAATGATGGACATAACCAAGAAATGGACCGGACGCCGTAAGGACTGGGGCACGATTCACTCTCAGCTGGAGGTGTTTTTCGAAGGCAGGATCTGAAGAAGATTTCCTATCTCACATAAAATGCATAGTCTGAAAATATGGCTATGTCCAACTGCCTGTTATTGGATATAATTAAAAAGGTCCGGAGCTGAAACCAGCACCAGACCTATATTTCAAACGCCTCGTTTTGTACCTGTTAGGACTTTACACAAAATCTAGGATAGTCCCTTTAACTTTAAAAAAAACAGTGCTTTTTATATTTTAATTATTATTTCATCTTTCAATTTTTCTATTGCGAAGTTCCCTGCGAAGTATCTTGCCTGCCGGAGATACGGGGAATTCAGAGACAAAGCCTATTTTCCGCGGTACCTTGTAATGGGCAAGACGTTCCTTGCAGTAGTCCATCAATTCTTTATGCGTAGCTGTCGTACCGTCTTTCAGAATGATAAACGCCTTGACCAGTTCACCTGTAATGCTGTTTTTTTCACCAACGGCAACAGCTTCTCTTACTGAAGGATGCTGGCAAAGCACATGTTCAACTTCCTGAGGATATACATTAAATCCGCTGACTATTATGATATCTATAGCCCTGTCAACTATCTTCATATAGCCGTCACTGTCTATCTGTACCACATCTCCGGTGTTGAACCATCCGTCACGGAAGCGTTCCTTCGTATTCACCTCGTCACGGAAGTATCCCTTGGCAACAGAAGGTCCTCTCAGCCACAGGACGCCTTCCTCGTTCAGTGCAAGAGGATTGCCTTCCCTGTCCATTATCTGTACCTCATACGTATCATAAATCTGCCCTACCGTACCGAGCCTGCCCGTGGCGACACTGTGTCCGACAGCCACGACAGGGGAACATTCAGTAAGGCCATATCCTTCAAGTATACTCACTCCTAAATATTTCAAGGACCTTTCAACCATCTGGATATTGAGTCTGTCCCCGCCTGTAATTACCAATTTTATACCCGGCAGGAATTCATTGTTTTTTTCAAGTGAACCGAGAAGAAATGCCATTATGGTCGGAACTGCTATTATACAGTTGACTCCGGAATCCTTAATTGCTCTTATAGTATTCTCTACCGGAACAAAATTAGGAACTACAGCCTGCCGTATTCCATTAAGCAGCGGAAGCATCGATGCTATATTAAAGCCAAAAGTATGAAAATTAGGAAGCACATTCAAAAAGACCGAATCTTCTCCAAGAAGTTCAGGGACATGTTTAAGAGGTGAGTTGATGTTGCTTATCAGGTTCGAATGTGAACATGCAACAGCTTTAGGAAGGCCCGAGGTCCCTGACGTCGAAAATATTATTGCACAGTCTTCATTATCTGGTATGCCTTCGCGTCCTTTCCATTTATCAAGCGGACAGTCCAATTTTGCAGCCACCACAGGAACATTGATTTCCCTGCCTGCTTCAGATGACATTTCAACCCTGTCTTCGGTAACAAAAACGCAATGGACATCAAGCATTTTTATGGTATTCAGCAGATTGGCCACCCCTGTCCTTACATTCAGGGGGGCAACGGCGCCTCCAAGCCTCCAGCAGGCTATTGTAAGGGCAATTACCATCGGGGAATTCGGAAGAAGAAGTGCGACCCTTTGTCCGGATTTAAAACCCGCGTCAGTGAGTTTTTTCTCGCAATCTGCAGCAAGATCATTCAGTTTGTTCCATGACCACCATTCGCCCTGCCACCATATACAGTCTTTCGTTTCTTTCCCGTTCCATGCAAGCATAAATCTTTCTTCAAGTCTTGCAGCATTGCAGACATCTTCCATAAAAGACCAACTCCGTTTGTTTATTTCTGCCATATATTCATTATCACATAACGAGGTCATATTGTTAAATTACAGCCATTCGCCGTTTATAATAAATATCAAACTTTATGTCATCATTCAGCATCATCTTCAACATTATCTGACTTTTTAATGCTTATCCGTCTCTGAAAGATGCCTTTGCCGTTCGCGCAGTGTATTATAGCCATGGCTTTATTCCACGGACCATGAGTCCTGGGGTCTATAGTCAGCGTCGCATGTGTCATTGGAAAGTTTCTTGTAGCAAGCAGAGAGTGGCGGATAGCTTCCCCTCTGTAACCAGGAGCCTGAAAAAGTGCATTAGCCACCCATCTGACACCGTCATAAGCCAATACGGCAGAGTTGATATGATCGGGAGGACATGTTTCATTATATAGGTTTACATATTCCTTAAGCATGGAGCGTATTGGCGGATCAAGTTCGGAGACTTCGTTTATCCACCAGCTTTCAGCGACTGATCCGCTGCCCTGGACAAGGTCGGTGGTGTAGTCTTCTGCCAGTATGGCTTTCTTAAACCCGCCCGCTCTTGCCTGGTTGATTATGGCAGCCGCGTTAAGCCCTCTTCCCGGAAGAATGAGCAAATCTGCGCCGCTTTCTCCTATTGCCTGGATTGCCAGTGTATTGCTGTCAGGAGTGTTTTTCCACGACCCCGATATGTCAGCCGTAATATTTCCGCCGAAAACCTTTACCCAGTGTAGTACAGCTTCATTCATCCCTGATGATACAGCGTCATCAGAATCATAAAATACACCGATTTTCTTCTTGCCCAGACCCTGGAGCGCAAAATAAGCCAGCATTTTAGCGCGCGAATCAGTATCATTTGCAATATGGAAAACATAAAGATAGGGTTTGTCATCTTTTGTAAGGGAACCGGCCTGTATATCGGAGGCTGCAATGACCAGCGGGACATTTGCCTCATCCGCAACACGGGCTAATGAAACGGCACTTTTACCGCCGGTACCTGTCATCATTACGAGTATGCTTTTATCCTGCATCACATTTCGCACACTTTCATATGCAGCCTGCTGATCATCAGGAAGATCATAGCCAATGATTTTAAGTTTATACCCGCGTATGCCACCCTGTTTATTTATGATTTCAACAGCAAGCTGTGCCGCTCTGAGCTGGTCATGGCTGAGCTGCGCCATACTCCCGTTCATAGGGGCAAAAAAGGCTATCCTGAATTCATCGCCGACAGGATTGCGCTGACTGCCTATCTGGAAAAAAAGGACAGCGATGACTATCAGTGCGGCGATAAGGACCAGACCGTTATACAGAGATTTTTTCCTTATCCACATCGTCCTCGGTTTGTTGGATATCCCTCCAGGTACAGCACGGAGATTGCCTGGTTTTGCTATTACTTTTTCATTTTCCTGGTCAGGATAATTATCTTCATCGGTTCCGCTGCCCAGACTGCGCAAGGCAGTAATTACATCATTTGCATCCTCGGCAGTGAAACCCAGGTGTTCACAAAGTCTGGCCGTATACAAACCGTCGTTTCTGTCAGTTATTTTTACATGCGGCGTCCATCCTGATTTGACAAGATATCTGAGGGCAAAAGTCAGCCTGAAATTTGCCGCTTTGTTAGACGGGCAGCGATCTTCAAGAAACTGCGACAGCCTGTCAGGATCTTCAAGTATCCCGACGCCATAATCTTTTACCAGTTCTTTGAGAACCTGTTTCGTAATATCCTCCATTTTTCACACTCCCCGCAGGTTAAAGTATAGCCTGCGCTTTAATTCACTGCAAGCAACAGTTGCCGCATGACGTGTATTGCGGAGTGAGGCCGTAGGACTGAGAGCCGGAAAGGTGATTGATATAAGCGCATTTAATCAGTATAAGCCGGATAATAAAAATTAATTTACGGAATAAATAAACCGCCGCGCCCGAGTCTTATTACTTAATCTACGGCGCGGCGGTTTATTTATTCAGAAAAATTTTCTAGTGATTATCACAGACTGTCAATTCACGCGTAAAGTGGTTAAGAGCTTCCCCTGTGCCGTTATTATCAACAGCGACAAGATTCTCGACCCTGACACCGAACTTGCCTGGCATATAAATGCCTGGCTCAACGCTGAAGACGTTGCCCGGCTTCAGCGGAACATCATTGCCTTCTATTATGAACGGGTTTTCATGCACGGCAATCCCTATCCCATGTCCTACGCGGTTAAAGAAAAATTTTCCATAGCCAGCGTCAATGATAACTTTGCGGGCTGCCCTGTCTACATCCTGTCCTGTTGCACCCGGCTTTACTGCTGCTTCTCCCGCGGCCTGCGCCCTGCGTACTATTTCATATACTTTCTTTTGTTCTTCTGTTGGTTCTCCTACAAAAAGAGTGCGTGTCGTATCTGAGCAGTATCCTTTATAACGTCCGCCAAGATCAAGTATTATTACATCATTTTTTTCTATGACCCGCTGATCACCGCTGTAATGCGGCATTGAACCGTTGGGACCGCTTGCGACTATAGGTGAAAATGACATCTGGCTGCATCCGGCTTCTTCAAAAAATTCAGGTATTTTTTTTATAATATCCCGTTCTTTCATCCCAGGTGCTATAAAATGCTGCAGTTTTGCTACAACAGCGTCAACCATCCTGGAAGCTTCGCGCATCATATCAAGTTCTTCATCATCCTTGCATGAACGCAGTGGAGCAAGTATATCAGCCCCGTTGCACGGTTTTATTGCCACCGCATCACAAATGGCCAGCATATCTACAGCCCTGACACCGTCATTGAAAGCTATCCTGCCTCCTGTTATGCCAAGCTTTTCGCAGCCTTCCTTGAAAGCTCCGGTAAATCCCTCGTGGTCGTCCCATTCGGCATAGAACGGGACATCGCCGAACGCGTTAGTTATCTCCTCTTTGTAGAGCAGCGGTGTCATTGCGAAACATCTTCCGTCCTTTGCAATGGCCAGTCCGCGGACCCTTTCATCAGGGTGTGTGTCGAGACCGCTTATGTATTCGAGGTCGGCGGATGGCCCGATATATATTGCATCCAGATTCTTCTTTTTCAGTTCTTCGGTAAGTTTTAAAATTCTTTTTTGTTTAATCACTGTGATTTTCCTCCCCGCGTATTATCCAGTGTGCTGATGTTATTTAAACATTAAAAATTGTAGCTCTTTTTTTAGTTTATCGCCTTATTTTAAGTTGTCAATTTTTCCTTTTTCAAATACTGCGAGAAGGACCGATTCAAGAGAAATGCTTCCCTTCCATCTGTACGGCCATAAATGGAGCCCTTCTCTGTCACGGCACGACAATACAGGCTCTTCCTGCGTATTCGAATTCAAATAATAGCATTCTATATGACATAGGTCGCGCAACTCAGTTTCCTTAAGCACTCCTCCGCATTCCGGACACGGAAGTGATTCTTCGTACAAAAGCAGGTCAGCCACCGGCGGCTCGAAATCTCTCTTCCAGCAGCAGCCTTTTCTGTGATAGTCGGGCCTGTTGCCTCCGACAACAAAGTTTTTACCATTTTTAAGCGATGCATCCGCAACCATATTCACATTGCCCGGAACACCTACAGGACCGCAAAAACCAGCAACTTCACCAAAAGAACCGACAATTTCATCAGGTTCCGCCCTTCTGAAAGAAGCTCCGGAAAATTTTGATTCGACAAAAGCAGAGAGTTTCTTTATGCTTATATTTCTGTCTCCCCTTATCATTGCAAAAAGGAGTTCTTTCCCGCCGTCCGGCACCTCAATGGTATAAAGCATCGCTTTCAGCGTATCCTTGTTATCGAGTCCAAGCTGTTCGCAGAGCAGCGGAATTGTGTGTGCACCCGGTGTATATATATCGGTTAAAGGTTCCTCAGGTTCAGCTTCATTTACAGGCGGTTCCGTACTCTGATAAACAGAGTCAGGCGCAAAAAAACTTTTGCATCCTGAACACATAAATCCGCCTGATGAATAAAAAGCTCCTTTCCCTGTTTCACTGACCCCGCGGAACGCGGCTATCTTACCCTTGTTTACTTCATGGATGAAAGAAAATGACGGCAGAAAGCGGCTTATTGTGCTCTTGATCACGTCGGCTGCTTTATCGGCTTTAATGGTGGCTTCTTTTTCCGAGGCTGCCCAACCGTAAAAATTCAAATTTCTGCAAGAAACTTCCATCCACGAAAGCGCTTTTTCACGATAGTCACGCACATAACGTTCTGCAAGCGAATATACTGCGTGTTCAGAGCCAGAACAATCAACCGGCTGAATGCCTAATCCGTCAGAAAGTGCCTCTGTAAGTTTTTCTGTGAGGCATAATTCGGCACTGCGGCCGGAAGGGAGTAATATTATCTCTGCGTTTTTAGCATTATAAACTCCGGCTCCAGCCATAGCCATATTGATTAATCCCGTATCCCTGACTTTTGCAGGAGGATTCCTCATTTCCGGTATAAAAATTTCAGACATAAAAATACCTCCCTATATTTGATACTTCTTACAATACTACAAACAGTACGGCTTGCAAGACACAATCGTTAATGTTTGCAAAAAAAAATCACAAGTGTTAATGTATCTGAACAGAATAAATGGGAGGGATCCGTTAGGTGAGACATATGTCCCATATATCCTATTTGATGTTTTTAATTTTTTTGTTACCGATACTATTCCTTGCTGCCCTTGCAGGCTGGAGGGTGGATGTCTTTCAGATGATGAGCAGGAATGGCGATATCATTTTCGAATCCCCAACTGCACTCGGACATGAATTCACGACAAGATACATACATTCTGTAGAGCTCACACCCGTCGAAGACGAATACCGCATATTGGGAGGCAAACTCTGGACCTGGGAGGAACGGGTACGCTCAACAAATGCCGGATTGCCTTTTGACAGGCCAGAACACGGTAGGTTCATAAACAGCGGACAATGGATGATATTTCAAGGCGGAAGAATGTCATGGAAGGAATATTATTACAGAATAGGCAATAAAAAACTTGGACTGAATCAGGCAGTTTTCGCACCTTTTGGATTAAGGAACTTATATGACATATTTACAGGACAGCTCATCATTGTAAAAATATCTAAAAAACCATTCTTTTTTACAAGATTCCACAGGACGGACAAACTGCAGAAAGCACCGATGGGAGTTCCTGCAATAGAAAGCTTCAAACGCTGAACAGACTAAACATACAGGTCCAGCATGAACAGGGCAACAGCTGAAACAGCAATAATTATAGCTATTGACAGGTTAAGATGCTCCGGAAGGCGTGATTTGGCTTTCATATAAATATTATAGATAAACGGCAGAACAAAAATTTGAAACACAAAAACTTTAAACCAATATAATATAAAATCGACAGCATACATTGTAAATCCCAGCAGTCCCAGCTCAACACCGTATCTGAATGGGAAGAAAACCGAAACTGTCATTGCCGGTATTATCGTTGACCGGACAGCATCAAAAATTTCAGGAAGCGGGATATCGCTTGCAGCATTGCGGTCAGGCGATCTCCGGCACGGCGAAACCACAGCAAGCAGTATTACAAACATGAGTATTCCCAACTTGCCGTAATTGCCGGTTACATTCCACAGAGACATAGCGCCGAAAGTATTAATGCTGAAAATATTTCCCGGCATACCCCTGTAAAGGGCATACCACGACAATGTCCCTCCTGTTATTATAAGAACGACTATAAGCCTTGAGAGCATATACAGTTCTTTGGTATCAAGCGATTGGTAGAGTTTGCCCGAATATTTTCTCATACCGCGTATATAGAAACTCTGCGCTGATGCGATAAGGATCATTATGACAAATATATCTCCTCTGGTCTCTATGAACTGAGGCAGCGCACCCATTGGCAGCAGCGTAAAAACCATTAAAAGGCACAGGCATGATATATACAGGCAGGGCGGCGGACATTTCCCCGCGCAGTCTCCGCGCAGCAGCCTTTCATACAGATCAAATACATGCCCGTCGTTTGTATCTATATGGAAAATCTTATTTTCCAAAAACAGGAAAATAAGTGATATCGTAAGTACAAACAGTAAAAGGGAGATTCCTGACATGAATGTAATGAGTATCATAATCAACTTTTTACCCCCCTTATGCATATCCTGACGATATTATGAAAATACGTTTATTATACTGCATCAACAAAACTTTTTTATCTTAAAAACAGTTCACGGGCTGACCTGTATTTTTCACACACTGACTGCAAATATACAGGCGCATCATAATGCTGACCTGCTTTACAGTTAATTATACCTGCGTTTGCTTCCATTTTATTGCGTTTTAAACAGACATAATTGCCATCATTACAAAACACCAGATATTTAAATTATACAAAAGCATAAAATTATTATAAAAATAAACTTAATATACACCAATGTATTTTGTCCCATGGTGAAAAAACGTTTTAATCATTCACAGGCATTGCTGCATTTTAAATACGGCTGAGAAACAAAACAGACAAGTCATGTCAAAAATATAAATTGCTGATAAATGTCCTGATAAGGCACGCATAAGTAAAAGCCTAAAGATAGATGAATGGTTCCGCTGTTACATTACGGGACCATTCATCCGAAAACACAACTAAACTTTAAAAAATAATATAGAGGATTGCTTTTACTACTTAAGGAGTCCCTTTTCCTTATAGAATTTCACTGCGCCCGGATGCAGCGGTGCTGTAAGACCGTCAAGAGCGCCTTTAAGCGTTATTTCCTTGCCTTTTGCGTGAACTGCTGCGATATCCTTCAGATTCTTAAACATTGCCGTCAGGAAATCATAAACCTGCTGATCAGGGACATCGGCATGGGTTATAAGGATGGCCATGACCGCCGGGGTCGCTGTATCTTTATCTATCCCTCTGTATGTTTTACCAGGGATTTTGCTTGCAACAAAGAACGGATATTTTGCATGCAATTTTTTGAGGAATGCAGCATCAAAATTGAGCAGATTCACTTCCTTGGTAGTGGTAAGATCCATGATAGCAGCTGTCGGGTAACCGGCAACGACAAATCCAGCATCTATCTGGTTGTCCTTGAAACGGCTTGCGGTAGCTGCAAAATCAAGGAAGTTAGCCTGCTTAAGATCTTTGTAGGTAAGTCCGGCAACACCGAATATTGCCTGAACGTCGCCTTCGACTCCAGAACCGGGCGCACCTACTCCAACGCGTTTGCCTTTAAGATCCTTAATGCTTTTGATCCCAGATTCTTTTGTTACCACAACCTGCACATGTTCCGGATAGAGGGACGCAACTGCTCTTATATTCTTAAGAGGCTTGCCCTGGAACATAAGCTGTCCATTTACTGCCCAGTATGTTATGTCATTCTGCACGAACGCTATCTCAATACCCTTTGTCGCAATAAGGTTGGCATTTGCTACAGAAGCATTGCCTGTCTCTGCAGTGCACTGTATCTTGCCCTCTTTCGTAACAGCTGCAGCAAGGGCTCCGCCTACTGCATAATAAGTGCCCGATGTTCCCCCGGTCGCAACTGACATATAATTAGCCGCAGAAGCCACCGCTGTGAATGAGAACGCCGCAAGAACAGCTACAAGTGTAACGATGATAACTTTCTTCATTCTCCGTTTCCTCCCATAAATAGATTTTATTATTATTCACGGTCCGTCATCCGGCCCGCTTGATGCCGCGTTAAATCATCTACAGACAGATACGTGCTTACAAAGAAAATTCTTGTACTTTATTGCTGATCTTTACCTCAGGACTCTGTTATTTCTTTGTCAGCAGAAATATTTTTCTTGATTTTCCTGGCTTTTGCCGTCTGGATTATATGGATCAACACTAGTACGGCGATACCGCCAATATCTGACATTGTCCCGGGAATTAAAAGGCCTAAAGCGCCCATGAACGCAATTATCCTGAGATACCAAGGCATTGAAGCCTTATAATAACCGATAGTGAACATAGCAAGGAGGAAAACACCCATCAGTGCCGTTATAACCGCCTGTATCATTTGAACAGGCACCACATCTATAAACAGCAGCATCGGATTATAGACATAAATATACGGTACAAGGAAACCGGCAAGGGCAAGCTTGAACGCTGTTACACCAGTTTTAAAAGGATCGGATCCGGCAATACCTGCCCCGGCATAAGCCGCAAGTGCGACCGGCGGAGTAAGGTCAGCCGCTATTCCGAAATAGAAGACGAACATATACGCGGCTTTTGCAGGAACTCCGAGCTTGAAAAGCGCAGGAGCAGCCATCGTGCTTGTAACAATAAAGTTAGCTGTTGTCGGAAGGCCTGTTCCAAGTATGATACTGGCACACATTGTATAGAACAGTGTAAGGATCTTGCTTCCCCCTGCAAGTGTGACTATAGCGTTCGCTATGCGCAGGGCAAGACCTGTAAGCGTTCCTGTCCCGACTATTATCCCGACTGTTGCACATGCGCATGCAACCCCTATCGCGCCCCTGGCTCCTGTTTCAAAAGCCTCAAGTATTCTGGGCAGGGTCAAACGGGTCTCTTTATTGAGCCAGGAGAGCACAAAGCTTATAAGAATTCCGTTAAATGCAGATTTAAGGGGGGTATACCCTGCCAGCAGGAAGTAGATAATCGCAATCAGCGGTATCAGCAAAAAACCCTTGGTTTTAAGCAGCGGGCCAAGAGGCGGCAGCTGGGACCATGGAATTCCTTTAAGTCCAAGTCTTGTAGCTTCAAAGTGGACCTGGACCATGACGGCAAAATAGTAAAGCAGCGCAGGAACCACTGCGGCAATGGCAACCTCAATATAAGGCACACCCAGGAACTGGGCCATTATGAACGCACCGGCACCCATTACAGGCGGCATTATCTGCCCGCCGGTAGAGGCAACTGCTTCGACAGCTCCAGCAAAATACGGTTCATATCCTACGCTTTTCATAAGCGGTATCGTAAACATACCCGTAGTACATACATTGGCCACTGATGATCCTGAGACCGTTCCCATAAGGCCTGAACTTACGACTGCAACTTTTGCAGGCCCGCCTGTGGACCACCCGGCAAGCGCCATTGACAGATCGATGATAAACTTGCCCAAACCGGTTTTTTCAAGAACAGAACCGAAAAGTATAAACATGAAAACGAACGTTGACGAAACTTCCAGCGGCGTGCCGAAAATACCCTCGGTACCAAGATACATATGATTAACTATACGTTCTATTGAAAAACCTCTGTGCGCTATCATTTCCGGCATTGAACGCCCGAAATAACAATATAAGAGCGCAATTATTGCAAGGCATGGCAGCACCGGATTTGAAATCCTCCTGGTCGCTTCAAGCAATGCGACAATTAGCAAAAAGCCCATTATAAGATCTGTCTGCGTAGGGAGCCCCGCTCTTGTCGTCAGTTCATTAAAAAATACTACCAGATACATCGCGGAAGCAATGCCTACAGCTGCAAATATAAAGTCATAGAATGGGATACCGCTTGTTTTTGATTGTTTGGAACTCATCGGATAAAGTAAAAACACTAGAGCCAGCGTGAAAGCAAGATGTACAGCCCCCTGTTTCTGTGCAAGAAGCAGGCCGAATCCTGATGTGTAAAAATGGAAGCAAGACATTGCTATCGCAATTATCATAACCAATTTTCCCTGCCAGCCGGTCAGCGCTCTGAAACGGGCTTCGGTATCATACTTGCGCATGAGTTCGTCGAAGTCAATCTGATTTGCTGCCTCCTTCTGCAAATCTAGACCTTTTGGTTCAGTTTCATTCAATATAATCCCTCCCTTGGAGATTTTTGCAATATTTCGTCAAATATACAAATCTGTTTATAGTCTCTTATTTTTTGTTGATTTTGTCAAGGCTGAGCCCATCTTGACTGATATTTGGTCCCTATATTCTAAAGTTTGTTAATGATCTTCATAGACAATGATGTGCCAAGCCTTGTTGCACCCGCTTTCACCATCGCAGCCGCAGTTTCGTAATCCCTTATGCCGCCGGATGCCTTGATTCCAAGACTGTCACTGACTATTGACCTGATGAACGCCACATCCTCAATTGTTGCTCCCCCTGACGAAAAGCCTGTTGATGTTTTAACGAAATGAGCGCCTGCTTCCGCTATAAGAGAACATGAAGTTTTTATCTCATCACGTGACAGCAGGCATGTTTCTATGATGACCTTAACCCTGCAGTCCGGAACAGATTTAACCAATGCGCCTATTTCTTTTTCGGCAAAATTGAAATATCCGTCTTTTATCCACGAAAGATTTATTACCATATCAATTTCAGACGCGCCGTTTTCAGCCGCATTTCTGGCTTCAAATATCTTTTCTTCGGTAGTATTAGCCCCGAGTGGAAATCCGGCAACTGTACATACTGCTACACCTGAACCTTTGAGAAAAATGGAAGACGACTTGACATGACACGGATTCACGCATACTGAAGCAAAATGGTTTTCTGACGCCTCCCGGCACAGTTTTTCAATATCACATATACGTGCATCTGGCCTGAGATTTGTGTGATCAATAAAGCTGGATAAATCCAAAAAAATCCCTCCGGAACTTAAAAAAATCAAACCTTATTTCAGTGCTTATCTGTAATTAAGAAATATTGGCAGTGCGTAAGTGTTTTTCCGGCTTGAAATAGCCCCACCCGGAAAAATTAGCTGACATTAAAAAAAGTAACTGCTTGAAACGATATGGCTATAGTTTCATTGTTTTTAGTGATTTTGTCAAGATAATATAAATACATTACTATAAATCGGCTTTTAAATAATATTTAAACCATGACATAAACATGTCATATTATTCTTCATAATATATCAACAAATGTATAATTATCCTGCCTGTCACCATAAATTATCAATCTAACACTGCATTGATGATTTACTGTGATATATTAAGTTATCTTAACCTGCGCTAATTCGATATAATTTACATTTCATGCTTCCAACAGATTACAAAACGATAAAACATACATCATTGCTATCTTTTATTTGAAATTAATTAATATATGTCATTAAACAAAAACTACAGTCCGGAGTAATTTACATTCTCCGTACTGTAGTTTAATTTGAAACATATTTGTTTTTTTAATTATTTTATATTAATAAATTATAGTTTCACGCAGGAAGCCGATCCGGACATTGGCAATATGACATATCCCGGATTGATAAGAAAGCTTTATATCCTGCCGAATCCATGTTTTTGGGCTATCTCGTCAAAAATCATAAGCCCTGGCATGGCACTTGCCTTAGGATATCTATGCGTAATTTTATAATATATTATATCAGGAGGCGTTTCCGTCATATTCTGGAATACAATGCGCCTGTTCGCTAATTTAAGTGTTTCGATATCCGACCTCGGAACCATGCACCACTGTCCTGGCTGCCGCATAAGCTGGCCCATGAGTATAACAGAATCCAGCCTCATCTTGACAGTACGGGTGGGATCCCAGATATGATCGTGCCACAGACGGTAGCCGCTGCTCCATTCCACATAAAATTCCAGCTCCGGCAGTAAAAATGCCGGCGATATTTCATCTTTGGCATTTTCGCCATCCAATGGTATCCTTGCGACCGCAAGTGTTTCTTTGAAGAACGGCTCAATCTGTACATATCTGGTGCTTTCCTCGTGCAGAACAACTGCCACATCAATAGCGCGGCTTTCCACGGCCTGATACATCTGATCTGAAGGATCTGTCAGTATCTTAAGGTAAACCTGCGGTGTATGATCAAGTAAATCCCTGTATAGTTTAGGAAACAGTTTGTGGTTTACGTGCTCGGAGCCTCCGATCGAAAGTGAATGGGCCGATCCGGGATTTCTTGCGTTGGAAATTTCCCTGCTGACTTCCTGCCACTTCAGTGCCAGAGGCAGAAAACTTTCCCCTGCCGGAGTAAGTTTAATCGCTTTCATCCCTTTTTGACGATCAACAAGGATCATTCCCATTTCACTCTCAAGCTCGCGAAGATTGTAACTTATAGTTGACTGCGTTACATTTAGAATCTCAGCAGCCTTGCCCAAAGTTCTTGACATCGCTACAGCCAAAAAAGTTTCGATTCCCTTTTCATGCATATTTTTTACCCCCAATAGGGTCTATTTTTCTGTCTCAGCCTTTATTTCAGATTTTACTTTTATACCAATGGATGTTTACTTAAAACATGTTTGAATATAAGCAGCCACACTATTTATTATGTTATTGTATACAGATTATCTATCAGTTTGACAACATGGTTATCACATAATTCGAATCAAATTATCTTTAAACCTTGAAAATACAGTACTGTATTTTCATTAACTGACATCAATCAATAGACATTCTATAACATTTACATCTTTTGCACTCTCTCGTTTTTTAATTTTATCCACGGTCATTTCCGCCATATATCGCGGAATGCCGCGGATAAGGAGATTTTTTATGTAAAATCTTAAATCATATATGTCTGCGAGTCTGCGAGTGGACTGACCACAGGGCAAAAAAAGTAACAGCCACAATTAAAACAGAACAGAGCAGTATTTCAAGGAACTGCATTAAAAGCCCCCCTTAATTTCATTATTAATATTATTGCTGATGCATATCACTTTATCATTATCCGGTCATACAGGTACAGCCGGAAAAATACAGGTATTTTAAAAATGAGCATGAAAGCTAAAAAATACTATTTTTCCAATGGGAAAAACATTAATTTAATAAATTCCATGCTCAAACTTTATAATACCGGCATAAAAATCTGCACTGCAGCAATATAACTGAATCACAAACGAATATACTCCATAGATTGAAAACGGACAGCAATGCAAGGCATGCATAATAATATGTATAACAATATATAAGAAAAGATTAGTTCATTCTAATTTGCGGGTCGTTTCGATATAAGCAGCTGAAGGAAGGGCAGGGAAACAAATATATCCGTGTTTCCCTGCAAACAATACATCGGCATGGATATTGCCGCGCATATTAACAGATACAAATGCCTGTCCTGAATTGGTCTGCACATTTCCATACCTTATCTTCTGGCTCAGGATTCCTGGAAAAAGCTGCATGGGATCAGGATTCAGGGCAGCGAATGGAAGGCCGCTATCTTCATCCGCATTGTGCCTTTCGGATAACAAAATACCGACTGCACCGATCATACTCGGACTGTTTTTACAGACCGCTGCTGCAGGCTCATAAAAATTATCAGCGGAACGCTGGTAATAAACAGTCCCGGCTAAATCGACCAAGGAATAAACACTCGAAGCCGCCGTTAAAATCACGGTAACGACTATCAAGAGCATCAGTATTCCTGTGAAAGGTCTCATTCCATGTTTAATCATCAAAAACATGCAGTGGCAGAGTTTAACTCAGCCCATAAATTTTTTTAACACTGCCGTTAATACGATTACTGCGGCAATCAGTGCAAAAAAACCGATACTGAAGATACTGCCGCTTTTTGCAGCAGCTTCTGCAGGCATAGCATCAAGGATAAGAAATGGCAGACATACAATAAATAAAGTTATACTTTTCAATATGAACAGCCGCCTTTCAAGTAAACAATAATAATGTAACTCGTCATAAGTATAACTGCCGAGCTGCTGTCCGTTGCTTTTTTATATCAGATAAAAACAAATTGTCAAGTCTCAGTTAAATTAAAAGCATAATAGCTTTAGCTGCAATTTATAACTGGTTGCTGCCGCCTGCAGTGAATAACTGACATAATACACGCTGCTGCGAAATAAGGCAGAAATCAGGCGGGCATAAAAATGCCCGCCTGATTTCTATACCAGCAGCTATATGGTCAAACTAAATAAATGCAGGCTCAAAGAAAAGATCGTTTTCCGCAAACCTTGACAGACGGTAACGATGTATATCTACAAACGGTTTTTCACCAGTGAGTAGCTGTTTGCAAAGGAATCCACCTGAAGGCCCGAACTGAAGTCCGTGTCCGCTCCAGCCGCAGTTGACAAGAAGTCCCTCTACCGGAGTCCAGTCGATGATCGCATTATGGTCCGGAGTATTGTCGTATGCACCTGACCACTGACGAACAACCCTGACCCCGCGCATTGCAGGGATCCTCTTCAAAACGCTGGTGGTGACCCCTTCAAGGAACTTAGCACTGTTGCCTTCATTGAAATCTCTGGGTTCATCCTGGTCATCGCGCCCGAACATAAAGGTTCCGTTAGGAAGCTGTTTGAAATAGGCTCCGTCATCCATACAAAGAACCATCGGACATTCAAACACCTCTACCGGTTCCGATATCAGCAGATTGTGGCGTTCCGGATAAACCGGCAGGTCGATTCCTACTGTCTTTGCAAGGGGGGTTGACCATGGACCTGCAGAAAGCAACACTTTATCAGCATGCCATTCTTCACCGTCTTTTGTGATTACCCCTTTTATTTTTCCTTTTTCAGCAATCAGTTTCTCTACAGGGCAGAATGTTTTGATGATCGCGCCCATTCTGCGTGCAGCATGTCCGTATGACAGAGTAAGGGTCTGGCAGTTGATGTGCCCGTCCTCACCACAGAAAGCCGCTCCTATTATTCCGTCAAGGCACAGATAAGGCCAGCGGGCATGAATTTGTTCCGGCGTCATCATAACTGAAGGAATATCGAGGCTGACCTGAAGATTAACGTTCTTTTGGAGCTGTTCAAGGACAGAATCCTTATATGCTACCCACATGTACCCCCACTGCTTGAATTCAAGCGGCATTCCTGTATCAAGTTCCTCTTCAAGTGTCGGGAACTGCTGTAGATTATACTTAGCCATGAGGCAGTTCACTTCTGTACCGAAATGCTGCCGAAGTCCGGCTGCAGAGCGTCCAGAACCGCCCGCGCCAAGATAACGGTCCTCAAACAGCGTTACTTTATATCCGGCTTTAGCAAGCTGATATGTGGTCGAAGCTCCATGAACACCGCCACCTACAACAATAAAATCAGTAGTTTTTACAGTCATAGCAGATACCCCCTACTTATCCTCAGCCAGGAGGCTGAACTTTATTGGTTTCACCGGAGGTCTGATAATCCCGCAACGAAGTTCGGAAATAGGTTTGCCTGTGGCCTTCGAGAGTTCGCGGAGGATGATGTCGCGGCAGCCCCTTCCCTGGCATGGTCCCATACTGACGCGCAGGATCCTCTTGAGTTCGTCGAATTCAGTGTAGCCTTCGGCGATCCACTTCCGGATCTCATCGATCTCGATTTCCTCACAGCGGCAGATCACGTTTGCTTTTGCCATGATTAGCACACCACCTTTATGGCGCGGATCTCTCCGGCCAGTTTTTTAGGGATGATCACGCTTATTACTTTGGTCTGGTCCTTAAGCGGTTCGGCTACTGCGAATACTTCGCC
>Ga0183098_10289_pt1 | contig 137553 bp, 117 predicted proteins | sample BioMet9_FD_128884 | JGI IMG/M metagenome (GOLD analysis project Ga0183098, IMG submission 128884) | Microbial communities from bioreactor (seeded with sewage sludge) at Lawrence Berkeley National Lab, California, USA - Biofuel... | ecosystem: Engineered > Bioreactor > Anaerobic > Unclassified ...
GCAACTGCCCAAGGTGACGAGGGTGGCCGCCAGCAGAAAAAAGGCGGCCAAAGCCGGGACGAGTCTGTGGTGCTGCGTTTGCATGGGCTATCCGTCAAACCGTGTTTACGTGTTGCCGCTTGCCTGGAGCAGCGGCCCGACATCCCAATCGTCCGTCACGCACAGCCCGGCTCGCCGTTGGCGGGGCCCCGGGCTTCGAAGCTAAATATCCGGCGCGTACCAAAAAAGGTTCCGCTTCGCGGGATCGGTGATCTTTTGCGGATCTTCCTGCATTTCCTTGCCCCACCAGGTCCGCTTGCGCATTTCCTGCTGCACTTCCGCGGGCACGTACGGCATGCCCTGGCGCACTTCCCAACCACCGCCCAGGGCGCGGTAGAGCATAATCAGGTTAACGGCCACGGAACCCTGGGTGGAAACCAGGTCGTTTTGCTGCTTGAGCAGTTCCTGCTGGGCCACGAGCACGGTGGTGTAATCGGTCTTGCCCTCGCTGTACTGGATGAAGGCCAGATCCACCGAGCGCTTGGCCGCCTCGGCCGCCTTGGCCAGGGCGACCACCTGGCCACTGGCGCCGATGAAGCCGGCCAGGGCGTCCTCGACTTCGCGCAGGGCCGTGAGCACGGTCTGCTGGTAGGTGATGAGCAGGGCCTCGAGCTTGGCGTCCTGGACCCGCACGTTGTTGATGATGCGGCCGTAGTTGAACAGGTTCCAGCTCACCTGGGGGGAGAACTGGGCCATGAACCCCTGCTGCGTCAGCAGGTCGGACAGCCGGAAGGTGCCCACGTCGCTGGCCAGGAAGCCGATGCTGCCAAACAGCGAAAAGGACGGGAACAGATCGGCCTTGGCCACGCCGATCTTGGCGCACTGGGCCATGGCCGCGAATTCCGCGGCCCGCACATCGGGCCGGCGGCGCAGCATGTCGGCCGGCACGCCCACCCCGATCTCCCAGGGCGGGGCCGGGATGCCCTTGGAGACATCGAGGCCTTCCGGAGTCTTGTCCGGGGACTGGCCGAGCAGCACGGCCAGGGCGTGACGCTGCTTCTTGATGTTGCTTTCGATGACCGGGATGGTGGCCTGGGTGGAGAGCAGGAAGGTGGACGCCTGCTGCACGTCGCGCTCGCTGGTGGCGCCGTAGCGGAAGCGGGCCTCGGCGATGCGCAGGCCCTGACTTTCGATCTCCACGTTTTGTCTGGCGATTTCGAGCTCGGCCTCGTTGACGCGCAGGGCGATGTAGGTCTGGGCCACGTCGCCGGCCAGGCTGACCAGGGCGTTGTCGTAATCGGCGGCGCTGGCCCGCATGGCCGCGTCGGCCGATTCGATGGCCCGGCGGTATTTCCCCCAGAAGTCGAGCTCCCAGGCGGCGCTGGCGGCCACGGAATTCTGCCAGATGGCGTCGGGCGAACTGGTCTTGGCCCCCGGCTGGGGCCAGTTGGGATTGCGGTGGCTGACTTTTTCGAAGTTGTAGCTGCCGGAGGCGGTCTGGGTCTGGGGATAGAGATTGCCCACGGCGATGCCGAGCTGGGCCCGGCCCTCGATGACGCGCAGGCCGGCCACGCGCAGGGTCAGGTTCTGCTCGAAGGAGGTCCGGACCAGCTTGTCGAGGGTGGGATCGCCGAACACCTCCCACCATTCGTTATGCACGGGGAGTTGCGTCCGCACTCCGGGAAATTCTTTCTCCACCCACGCATCGTAGCTCTGGACTTGCGGTCGGGCGAAATCGGGACCGACCTTCATACAGCCGAAACTGACAAGAGCCAGAGAAAGTGCCGTGCAAAGGGAGAACCAGGAGAGGGCTACTTTCATCGATACGGGACCTGTGGTCTCAAACGCAGGGTTGCCCGGAACGCTCCGGTTATAACGAACCCATCCCGTATTGCAGTGGGAAGGGCGCGAGTACCTTTTCTACAACGTCATGCCAAATTCCAATGCGCAGTCCAATGACTGAGCAAGTCGCTCGTCTTCCAATAGCAGCCTTTGTTGATACCGAGTTACAGATTCCGCTGTCAAGGGTTCGGCGACAAAATTCGAATGACACATTTATCGGCGCGGGTCCGCCCGCCAAGCCCAGGGCTGGTGTTGGCTTCTTGGGCCCGAGCCCGAGCGAACCGGCCCGGGTCAGGCGTTTTTTTTGAGCTTGCGATACAGTGTCGCCCGGCTGATGCCCAGGACCTTGGCCGCCTTGGAAACGTTATTGTTGCACTGGGACAGGGCGGCGGCGATCATCTTTTGCTCCGTATCCTTCAACGGATCGACGTTTTCCAGCGCCCCCCGCGACGCGGCGAACAGTTCGGGGAGATCGTCGACCGTCACACACCCACCGGACATCCGGCTCAGAATATTGACGAGCACGTTTTCGAGCTCCCGGACATTGCCCGGCCAGTCATAGCCCTCGAAAAGGGTCCGCACTTGCGGCGAAAAATGGAGGCCTGCCAATGCAGGCTGCTGTTTGCGGACCAGGGACTCCACCAACAGCCACAAGTCTTCCTTGCGTTCCCGCAAGGGCGGAATGGCGAGATGCATAACCGCCAGCCGGTAGAACAGATCCAGCCGGAAACGGCCGGCCTCAATCTCCTTGGGCAATACCTTGTTGGTGGCGGCGACAACCCGGATGTTCAAGGGAATGGGCCGGCTGCCGCCGACGCGGACAATGCATTTCTCCTGCACGACCCGCAGGAGATTGGCCTGGGCATCGAGGGGCATGTCGCCGATCTCGTCCAGGAAAATCGTGCCTCCGTTGCAGCGTTCGAACGTGCCGGCCTTGCCCCCGCGCTTGGCGCCGGTAAACGTGCCTTCCTCATAGCCGAACAGTTCGCTCTGGATGAGTTCCGTGGGCAAGGCCGCGCAATTGACGGCCACGAAAGGCGCGTTGCGCCGGGTGCTGCCGTTGTGGATGGCCTGGGCCAGGATTTCCTTGCCGGTGCCGCTTTCCCCCTGGATGAGGACATTGTTGTCCGTGGCGGCAATGTTGTGGGCTTCCCGGACAAGGCGCTCCATGCGCTGGCAGCCGTAGACGAAATCCTCGAACGTATACCGGGTGATCGTGTGCAGGGGCTGGGGCTTTTTGTTTTCCTTGAGCGTGCAGACCATGCCGAAGGACTCTTTATATTCGTTCGTGAGAGGCTTGAGGTACGCATCGACGCCGACCAATCCGGACTTGGTCTTGAACTGCAACTCCTTCCAGTGTTGGCCGCTTGCCGATTCATGCTTGAGACCGGCATAGTTCGGAAGAATCGTCTGGACATGTTTGCCGACGAGTTGCTGCGAGGATGCGCCGAGCAATTTGACCGCATTCCGGTTGAGATGGGAAATCTTGTCGTCCAGATCGAAAAAGATCATGGCATCGGGCAGATTGTTCACCACCATATTGAAATAGTAATAGGACTTCTTGAAGTCGTCTTGCAGGATGCGGTAGTTGTATTCGGCCTGGATGGTGCCGGCGGTCATGGTGACCAGATCGAGGAGGTGCGGCGGATGCTGCTCCCGATCCCGGTTGGACAGGTCGAGAGTCCCGACCAGCCCACCCTGGCTGTCGAAGATGGGCGCGGCCGAACAGCACCAGGTGTGATAGAGCTGGCAATAGTGCTCCAGCTTGAACACTTGCAGCGGCACTTGCCGGGCAAGGCAGATCCCCGGAGACGTCGTGCCCAGCACGGTTTCCAGACAGCTCGCCCCGGCCACGATGTTGAGGGATTCGCCGATGCTGTACATGTTCCTGTCGCCGAAGACGCTCAGCAACGTCCCGTCGGCGGCCGCCAGCATGACGATATAGTCCTTGCCCTTCACCAGCCCATAGAGTTGCTGCATGTGTGGCAGGGCGACTTCCAACAAGTAGCGCTTGTTCTCGATGAGATAGTCTTTTTCGACGTTCTCGTTCTTGCTCGCGCGCGGATTGACCTTCTGCGACAGGCAGCGCTGCCAGGACAGGGCGATTTCCTGGCGCAACAGCGCATTGTCGATATACTGGACGGAAACGAGTTTGTCCCACGCCTGTTCGGTGACGACAAGTTGCCGCTTCGGATCGTTTGCCGGCTCGTTTCGTGCGCGCATGTTCACGTCCCCCCGGGGCACACCCGTGTCGCCCGTTTACGCCAGTCTCTACTCTTTTGCGGGGTCTTGAAAGTCCGGTCAAGGGAAATGGGCACTGACATGCCGTCGCCCCAGCCGGCCGGTTGCCGTTTACGGTGTTTTCGCGCCGGAACCATCACGGATTTGCCTTAAAATGAGACACTTCCCCAACAGGGCCGCCCCGACAGGAGACCTGCCAACAGTTCGCTCTTATTGAAAAAAAACAAATACCCTCACGCAGCCACTGGCAATCGTGTCGCAATCTGCGACACTTAGCTCGCTGTTTTCGCGGATTGACCGCCGGATGTGTCGCACTGTGCGACACATCCCCCCGGCGCGTCCCTCCGCAACCGCCGTCCGGGCGTCGACAACAGGTCTGCCGCGTCGCTTCCGGGTGGGGCTTCCCCTGCCCTGCCCCGGGCCGGAACCGTTTTCCCACGTCCCCGCGTTGGGCTGTGCCTGGTGCCACGGTCGCCCACTGGCATTGCAACATACTTAAAAAACAGAAAAATATTGAAATCGACCGGGCTGCCCTCCTGGTCGGGGCCGGCGTACGGACCGGAAGACTCTATTATGCTTAAATTGACCGAATAAATACTGGCACATGGATTGCTTTTCAAAGGCAAGCAACACGAAAAAAATTTTGTATGGAACGCAACAAAGAAAATACGAAAAATTGATTTCGCCTTCATATCTTCTACAAGAGCACATGGCGCGGACCATGTCATGGAGTAGCGTATGTTCGATTGCCTCTACAAACCCATTTCTCTCGGCACGCTGGAGATCAAAAATCGATTTGTCGTACCGCCCATGGGTACGAACTTCGGCAATCCGGACGGAACAGTCACCGATCAGGTCGTGGACTATTACACGGCCCGGGCCAAGGGCGGCTTTGGGCTCATCATCGTCGAGGTCACGGCCGTCGATCCCCTGGGCAAGGCCATTCCCAACGAGCTCGGCCTGTGGAGCGACGACCTGATCCCGGGGATGCGCCGCCTGACCGACTCCGTGCACCGCCACGGGGGCAAAATCGCCGTGCAGCTCCACCACGCCGGCCGCCAGACCAGCCGGGCCATCATCGGCGACCAGCCGGTCGCGCCCTCCCCGATCCCCTGCCCGGTCATGCGCGAACTCCCCCGGGAACTCACCACCGACGAGGCCTTTGCCCTGGTCGACAAGTTCCGGGACGCCGCGGTCCGGGCCCGGGAAGCCGGCTTCGACGCGGTCGAGATCCACGGCGCGCACGGCTATCTCATCGCCCAGTTCATGTCGGCCGCGTCCAACAAGCGCCTGGACGTCTTCGGCGGCAACTTCGCCGGCCGCATGCGCTTTCCTCTGGAAATCATCGACCGCACCCGGGCCGCCCTGGGCCGGGACTTCCCGCTGCTTTTCCGCATAAGCGGCGACGAGAAAATCCACGGCGGCCGCAGCGTCGAGGAGACCAAGGCTATTGCCCGGCTCGTCCAGGCCCACGGCATCGACGCTATGCACGTTTCCATCTGCACCTACGGCAGCCTGCACTGGATGTTCGTGCCCGGGGCCATCCCGCCGGCCTTCAACGTCGGCGCGGCCGCGGAAGTGAAAAAATCCGCCTCCATCCCGGTCATCACCGTGGGCCGCATCAACGACCCCTACCTGGCCGAGGACATCATCGCCTCGGGCAAGGCGGACTGCATTTCCTTCGGCCGGGAATCCCTGGCCGATCCGGAACTGCCCAACAAGGTGCGCGCCGGCGACACCGACGCCATCGCGCCCTGCATCGCCTGCCTCCAGGGTTGCGTGGGCTATCTCTTCAACCCGGCCATCCAGAAGATTTCCTGCCTGGTCAATCCCTTCACCGGCAAGGAAGGCAGCCATCCCCTGACCCCGGCCCCGGTCAAAAAGAAGGTCATGGTGGTGGGCGGCGGCCCGGGCGGGCTGCTGTGCGCCTGGGTGGCGGCCAGACGCGGCCATGACGTCACCTGCTACGAGAAAAACGACCTGCTCGGCGGCCAGTTTCGCCTGGGCGGCATCCCGCCCACCAAGCAGGATATCATCACCGCCCTCAAATACTACATCACCATGGGGGAACGCGCCGGGGTGCGCTACCGCACCGGCCAGGAAGTGACCCCGGAGCTCGTTATGCAGGAACAGCCCGATGCCGTGGTGCTGGCCACGGGCGCCGTGCCCCTGCGGCCGGCCATCCCGGGCCTCGACGCGGCCGGGGTGATCGACGCCGTCGAGGTGCTCGACGGCAAGCAGGCGGTTTCCGGCGCGGTCCTGGTGATCGGCGGCGGCATGGTGGGCGCCGAGACCGCCGATTTCCTCGGCGAACAGGGCTGCCGCGTGACCATCGTCGAGATGGACGACGCCATTGCCAAGGCCGTGCAGCCGGGCCCCCGCCTCTATCTGCTCAAACGCCTCACCGAGCACGACACGACGGTCATCGTCGGCGCCACGGTCACGGCGTTTCACCCGGACGGCGTCACCTACCGGGCGGACGGCGCCACGCACCGCCTGGACGGCTTCGACGCGGTGGTCCTGGCCCTGGGGGCCACGGCCCACAATCCCCTGGAAGCCGCACTGCGCGGCCGCGTCCGGGAAATCCACGTGCTCGGCGACGCGGTCAAGGCCAGGACCGCCATCGACGCAACCCAGGAGGCGGCGCGTATCGCCGTGGCCCTGTAGACGCCTGGGCCCTGGCCGCAAACAGCGTTTTCCCGCGTCGGGGAAACCAAACCTACTGTGTCGGTCCCATCGATCCTACACCAAAAAGGAGTGGCTTATGGACATCAAGGCAGCTGTGGTCCGGGAAAAGGGTGGAAAATTCCTGATCGAGGATCTGCAACTCGAAGAGCCCCGGGCCAATGAAGTATTGGTGCGCGTAGTCGCCTGCGGCGTGTGCCATACGGACCTCGGCGTGCGCGACCAGTACTATCCCACGCCGCTCCCCTGCGTGCTCGGCCATGAAGGTTCCGGCATCGTGGAAAAGGTCGGCGCCGGCGTCACCTCGGTCGCGCCCGGCGACCACGTCGTCATGAGCTATCTGTCCTGCGGCGTGTGCGATACCTGCAAGCGCGGCCTGCCCGGCTATTGCAACGGCATGTATCTCCACAACTTCAGCGGCGGCCGTCCCGACGGTTCCTCGCCCCTGAGCCAGGGCGGCCAGCGCATCAACGGCTGCTTTTTCAGCCAGTCCACCTTCGCCACCCACGCCCTGGCCACCGAAGGCAACATCGTCAAGGTGCCCACGGACATCCCCCTCGAACTGCTTGGGCCGCTCGGCTGCGGCGTGCAGACCGGCGCCGGCACCGTGATGAACGCCCTGCATCCCCGGGCCGGCACCTCCATCGTCATCTTCGGCGTGGGCACGGTCGGCATCAGCGCCATCATGGCGGCCCTGGTCTGCGGCTGCACCCAGATCATCGCCGTGGACATCAACAACGAACGCCTGGCCCTGGCCAAGACCTTCGGCGCCACCCACGGCATCAACGGCAAGGAAACCGATCCGGTCAAGGCCATCCAGGAGCTCACCGGCGGGGGCGCGGACTACTCGGTCGAGGCCATCGGCAATCCCCACGTGCTGCGCCAGGCCGTGGACTGCCTGTCCACCACGGGCTTTTGCGCCCTGGTCGGCATGACACCCCTGGGGACCGAAGTGAAGCTCGACATGAACGGCATTCTGTTCGGTCGGGGTCTGCGCGGGGTCATCGAAGGCGAAGCCGTGCCCCAGATCTTCATCCCACAGATGATCGAGCTCTACCGGCAGGGCCGTTTCCCCATCGACCGGCTGGTCAGCTACTACGACTTCAAGGACATCAATCAGGCCGTGGAAGACCTGGAAAAAGGCAAGGTCCTCAAGGGCGTCCTGAAGATGTAATACGCGGCGGCCGGTGCGGCCGGCGGGAATGCAGGGGGGCATTCCCGCCGGTCGCCCGGCCCCGTCCCTCCCACTTTTCCAATCCCTTGTCCCGGGCCTTTCGGAACGCACCTTTGCCAGTCGACGGTGCGACAGGAGAGCCCTGTCCTTTGCAACATGCAGTGGAGGTCCAAACGTATGCCACGGAAAATGCTCCTCAATATCAACGGCGTGGACAAACTGGTCGTGACCGATCCCGACGAGTCCCTGGCCAATGCCCTGCGCGCCCTGGGCCTCACCGGCACCAAGGTCGGCTGCGCCATCGGCCAGTGCGGCATCTGCTCCGTGCTGCTCGACGGCAAGGTCGTCCGGTCCTGCACGCGGAAAATGAAAAACGTCCCCGAGTTCAGCAGAATCGTCACCATCGAAGGCATCGGCACGCCCGAGCACCTGCACCCCTTGCAGCAGTCCTGGATGGTCCACGGCGGCGTCCAGTGCGGCATCTGCACCCCGGGGTTCATCGTCTCGGCCAAGGGGCTCCTCGACACCAATCCGAACCCGACCCGCGAGGAAGTGCGCGAGTGGTTCCACAAGCACAAGAATGCCTGCCGCTGCACCGGCTACAAGCAGCTCGTGGACGCGGTCATGGACGCGGCCACGGTGGTGCGCGGCGAAAAGACCATGGACGACCTGGCCTTCAAGCTGCCCGCCGACCAACACATCTATAATACCGACGTGCCCAAGCCCACGGCCCTGGCCAAGGTGACCGGGCTTTGCGACTACGGCGACGACATCAACCACAAGCTGCCGTTCGCGGTCTGGCATCTGGCCGAAGTCCACGCCCGGGTCTCCCATGCCAAGATCCTGTCCGTGGACACCGCGGAAGCGGAAAAGATGCCCGGCGTGATCAAGGTCATCACGGCCAAGGACATCAAGGGCACCAACCGCATCAACGGCCTGTGCTCCTACCCCACCAACAAGAGCGACGGCTTCGAACGCTGCATCATCAACGACGAAAAGGTCTACCAGTACGGCGACGTCCTGGCCGTGGTGGCCGCCCGGACCGAAAAAGAGGCCCGGGCCGCCGCGGACAAGGTGCGGGTGGAGTTGCAGGAACTGCCAGCCTACATGAATGGCCTGGCCGCCGTGGCCGATGACGCCATGGAGATCCATCCCGGCACGCCCAACCTCTTTTGCGACATGGCCTGCATCAAGGGCGAGGAAACAAAGCCCATCATGGAGTCGGCGCCCTATGTCGTGGAAGGAAGCTTCCACACCACGCGTCAGCCCCACCTGGTCCTGGAGCCCATGGTCGGCCTGGCCTATTTCGACGAGGAAGGACGGCTGACCGTCCAGAGCAAGAGCCAGTTCCTGCACGCCGTGCCGCTCATGGTGGCCGAGGCCGTGGGCATTGCCCCGGACAAGGTGCGTGTCATCGACAATCCGGTCGGCGGCAGTTTCGGCTGCACCATGAGCCCGCATCTGGAAGCCGTGCTCATGGCCTGCTGCCTCATCCTCGACCACCCGGTGTGCCTGCACTTCGACTACGCCGAGCAGTCCTTTTTCACGGGCAAGCGCGCCACGAGCTACTTCAACGTGCGCCTGGCCGCCGACGCGGACGGCAAGCTCACGGCCATGGAGTACGACTTCCTGTTCGACCACGGCGCCTACCACGACGGCACTTCCGATCCGCTTATCGAAAAGGGCTTCCGCTGGTGCGGCGCGGGTCTGTACTTCCCCAACGTCCGGGGCGTGGGCCGCATCTGCTGCTCCAACCACGCCTTCGGCACGGCCTTCCGGGCCTTCGGCTCGCCCCAGGCGCTTTTCGCCACCGAGCAGCTCGCCGACATGCTGGCGGAAAAGGTCGGCCTGGACCCGCTGGAATTCCGCTACAAGAACACCTACTGGCCGGGCACGACCATGACCTCGGGCTGCACCATGGACGTGCATCCCTTCCCCAAGCTCCTCGAAATGATGCGGCCCAAGTACCAGGCCGCCTGCGCGCGGGCCAAAAAGGAATCCACGCCCGAGAAAAAACGCGGCGTGGGCCTGGCCTTCGGCATGTACGACAGCTCGTTTAGCTGCAACGACTTCTGCGAAGTGACCCTCGAACTCAATCCCGACAACACGGTCACCCTGTACTGCGGCTGGCACGACATGGGCCAGGGCGCCGATGCCGGGGCCCTGGTTCTCATCCACGAGGCGTTGCGTCCGCTGGGCCTCAATCCCGGACAAATCCGGCTCGTCCTCAACGACACGGCCCTGCACGGCTACTACGGCGCGGCCGCCGGCAGCCGGTCCCACTACATGGGCGGCAAGGCCATGATCGACGGCGCCAACCAGCTCATGGAGGCCATGCGCAAGACCGACGGCACCTACCGGACCTTTGCCGAGATGACCGGGGAAAACATCCCGGTGCGCTACACCGGCAAGGCCAGCACCGTGGGCTATTCCACGCCCTGCGACTTCAACACCATGCAGGGCGATCCCAACCCCACCCACACCTACGGCCTGTTCATGGCCGAGGTCGAGGTCGACACCACAACGGGCAAGACCAAGGTGGTCAAGATGACGCTCCACGCCGACTTCGGGCCCATCGGCAGCAAGCTCGTGGTGGACGGCCAGATGTACGGCGGCATCGCCCAGGGCATCGGCCTGGCCCTCACCGAGGACTTTGTCGATCCGGCCAAGGACGTGACCCTCAAAGCCCAGGGCTTCCCCTACATCCTGGACATCCCGGACGACATCGAGCTGGAATACACGGAAACCCCGCGTCCAACCGGTCCCTTCGGTTCCTCGGGCTGCGCCGAACTGTCGCTGACCTCGGGCCATGTGGCCATTGCCAACGCCATCTACAACGCCACGGGCGTGCGCCTCTTCGAGCTGCCACTTTCGCCGGACAAGGTCCTCAAAGGCCTCAAGGCCCTGGAACGGGGTGGCAAGATCCTGCCGCCGCCCAAGTACTACCTCGGCAGCGACATGTACGAACGCCTCGACTATCTCCGGGCACACCCGGTCGTGACGGCGGAGGAGAAGAACTGAGACGGTGGCGTACCGGTAAGAAAGCCTCCGGCGGCCAAAGGGCGCGGCCCTTTGGAATTCCGGAACGGGAAAGACTGTCCGTGGCGCGGCGGTTTCGGTCCGCGCCACGGACAGGGGTGACGCTCTGGAGATGCGCCCATGAATGCGAAGGAACTTGCCGCCTGGGAAGATCGCTGCACCCAGGAAGCCCCACCCCAATGCACGGCCGCCTGTCCCCTGCACCTGGACGTGCGCGGCTTTTGCGGCCACCTGGCCAGCCGGCACTGGGACAAGGCCTGGAGCCTGCTCGCCCGGACCGTGCCCCTGCCCGGCCTGCTCGCCCGGCTGTGCGACGCGCCCTGCCGCACGGCCTGCCTGCGCAGGGACCTGGGCGGCGCTTTGGCTGTTGGCGCGCTGGAGCGGTTTTGCGCCGACGCGGCCCGGCCGGTCGGCCCACCGAGGCCGCTCCCCGCGCGGCATTGGCCCGTGGCCGTGCTCGGCTGCGGCCTAAGTGGCCTGTGCACGGCCTGGGAACTCGCCCGCCGGGGCTTCGAAGTGACACTTTTTCGCACAGCTTTGGCCGGGATTCCGGACACAGTCCCCCCGGCGGCCATCGCAACCGAGTTCGAAAATCTGGAGCGGATGGGCGTGGAATTCGCAGCCTTCCCGGCCATGGATTCCGATCTTGTCGAGGAGCTTCTGCGGGATTTCCGGGGCGTGTGCGTCGATGGCGACGCCCTGCCCGAACTTGCGGCCGGACTCGGCGAACCCGACGCCGTCACCTGCGCCACGGGACGCTCCGGGCTTTTTGCCAACCGGTCCGGCGAAGCGTCTTCTGCCCTGCGGGCGGAGTTCGGGCGCCGGGTCGCGGTGTCCATGGAGCGGTACCTGCAAGGCATCGCCCTGGGCACGACCCGGGAAGGCGAAGGCCCCTACCGTTCCCGTCTGGTCACGGACATCTCCGGGGTGGCGCCCATGCCGGCCGTCGCTCCCGGCGCAGGCTTCACCGAAGACACGGCTGCCGCCGAGGCCGGCCGGTGCCTCGACTGCCAATGCCTGACCTGCGTCAAGCACTGCGTCTTCCTGGAACATTACAAATCCTATCCCAAGGCCTACGCCCGGCAGATATACAACAACAGTTCCAATGTGGTGGGCATCCGCCAGGCCAATACCATGATCAACTCGTGCATGCTGTGCGGGTTGTGCAAGGAGCTGTGCCCGGGAGATTTCTCCATGGCCGCCGTGTGCCTGGACGCGCGCCGGGTCATGGTGGGCCAAAACCGCATGCCGCCCTCGGCCCACGAGTTCGCCCTGCGCGACATGGCTTTTGCCAATGGCGAACACTGCGCCCTGGCCCGCCATGCTCCGGGGGCGACAGACAGCCGGTATCTGTTTTTCCCGGGCTGCCAGTTGACCGCCTGCGATCCGGACGGCGTGGCCGCCGCCTACGCGGACCTGCGCCGCCGGCTCGGGGAGGTGGGACTGCTTCTTTCCTGCTGCGGCGCTCCGGCCCGCTGGTCCGGGCGGGATGCGCTCTTCCGGGAATCCATGGCCGCCCTGGGCGAAACGTGGCAGGGGCTAGGCCGGCCCGACCTCATCGTGGCCTGCCCGAGCTGCCAGGCCAGCCTGGCCGAGGGCCTGCCCGAGGCATCCCTCGTCTCCTACTGGTCCCTGCTGCGGACCATCGGTCCGCCCCGGGAGGCGGTGGCCCTCGCTGGACGCCGGCTAGCCGTAAACGACCCCTGCGCCGCCCGCCACGACGCGGCCGTGCAGCAGGACGTGCGCATCCTGCTTCGCGATTGCGGCGTGACCCCGGTCGAACCGGCCCTCACCGGCCGGACCACCGAATGCTGCGGCTACGGCGGACTCCTCGTCGAAGCCAATCCGGAACTCGGGGCAAAGGCGGCCAGGCATCGGGCCGAGGCGCTTGCGGAAGACTGCGTCACCTACTGTGCCATGTGCCGGGACATGCTGGCCAAGGCCGGCAAGCGCTCCCTGCACCTGTTCGATCTGCTTTTTCCGCGAACGGCCGATCCGGCCGGTCGGCCGGCCACCGGCTACTCCCTGCGCCGGGATAACCGGGTGCGCCTCAAGGAGCGTCTGCTCGCCGACCTCTGGCGGGAACCGACGACCGCGCCCAAGGCGGCCTTCGAAGCCGTTGCCGTGACCTGCACCGAGGAGGCGGCGCAACACATGGAGGAGCGGCGCATCCTCACGTCCGACATCCAAAAGGTCCTGCACCACGTGGAGGAAACCGGTCAGCACTTCGTCAACGCGGAGACGGGGCACTGCCTGGCCGCCTACCGGCCGGCGGTTGTGACCTACTGGGTGGAATACGCGGTCACGCCGGCGGGCTACCGCATCCACAATACCTGGAGCCACCGCCTGCACTTCACCGAGGGCCAGGGGGCAAACGCCGTGCAGGTGCCCGAGGCCGCGGTCCGGGGCTGGAAATGCGCCGCCTGCGGCGGTACGCTGGTCGATCGGGAGGTCGCCATGCAGTACCTGGACGGGCTGTTCCATGTCGTCCTGCCCGGCTGTCCGCAGTGCGGCCAGGTGCTTGTGGCCGAGGGGCTGGCCCAGGGCAAGATGCGGCAGGTGGAGTCGCTGCTCGAAGACAAATAGGCCGCGCGGCCAGGCACACTCCGCGCGCAACCGCATCGCGCTCCCGGAAAAGGGGCTCGGCCCCCTCTCCCGGTTTGCCGGCCGACGGTGTACACCGGCCCGGTCAGCCGAAACGAAAAGGAGCGTGTCCCATGCCGACCCTGTATGCGACCCTGGCCCGCTACAACCGCTGGGCCAATGCGCGTCTGTACGCGGAGATGGAAAAACTCGACCCGGAGCAGTTGGTGGCCCAAAGCGCGGTCAATTTCGGTTCCATCCTGGCCATCGCCAACCATCTGGTCCTGGCCGACCGGTTGTGGCTCAACCGGTTCACCGGCCAGGGCACACCCATGACCACGGTGGACGCCGTGCCCTATCCCGATCTGGCCAGCCTCACCGCCGCCCGGCTGGTGGAGGAGGACCGGCTCCTGGCCCTGACCGAAGGCCTTAATCCGGCCCGGCTCGATTCCACGCTCGACTACGTCACCACCGAAGGCACGCCCTGCTCCCTGCCCTTTGCCCTGTGCCTCATGCACTGCCTGAACCACCAGACCCACCATCGGGGACAGATCCACGGCCTGCTCGGCCCCTGCGGCATCAAGGCGGCGGATATCGATCTGCTCGGCTACCGCCGGGAAACCCTGGCCGGCTAGAGCGGCCCGGTGTGCGGCCCCGCCGGCAGGCGGCGGGGCGGAAGCAGACCGGCTACAAGGTAATGGTCGCCTGGAGCACTTCGAGAATGTGCTTGATCAGCTTGTCGTGGGCGGCCACAGCCTTGTCGGGATTCCCCGAGGCGATCTGCCGGGCCAGATCGGCGTGCAGGGCGGAACAGTATTGCAGGTTGGAGGAAGCGCTGTTGTAGGCGAACCAGAAACGCCGCGACAGGCTGTGATAGATTTCCAGGGCCCGGACCAGATATTCGTTGTGCGAGGCCTGGGCGATGGACACATGGAGCAGGTTGTCCGCGCGCATGAAGGCGCCGGCATCGTTTTGGGCGGCGGCGGTTTCGAGCTGGTCGGCAAGCTCCAGGAATTTCGCCTTCTGGTCGCTGGAATTGCGGATGGTGGCGCAACGGACCATGAGCTGTTCGGACACCTGCCGGAATTCCAGCAGACGGAGCTGCTTGAGCGGATTGATTTCGGAAATGAGAATGCCCTTGTGGGGAAGGACCACCACGAGCCCGGTCTGGGTGAGCTTTTGCAAGGCTTCGCGATTGGGCGTGCGGCCGATCCCCAGCTCCCCGGCCATGGCCGACTCGCTCATGAGCCGGCCGGGAGCCAGCTGGAGCGTAATTATTTTTTCCTCAAGCAATTCGTAAGCTTGCTCGGCAAGCGTTTTGCTCTCACTCCCACCCGAAACCGTTTGCGGCATTTTGATAACTGTCTGCATCGTCAAACCTTATCTGGTTCAGCCCAGGGCATTGTTCCGGGGGGCGCCCGCACCGTTGCGCCATGCGCACAGGCGTTTCCCCACCGCGTTTCCGGCGCCCGACCCTCTCGGGGCACCACCGCCTCACCCTGCCGCCTGCCGACGGCAAGGGTTCCACTCCGCGCAATATATTATACATATACCCTAGGCCACAGACCGGCTGGCCGCAAGCCTGTCCGCATTGCACTCCTGTAATTTCCCTTGTCCAGTTGCCCGCCCGCATCCCCCACGCCGAAACACCGGGGCGCGGCCGTCGCACGACCAGTCCTTGTGCGAATTGCCCTGATCCCGGGCCATCCCCCTGGCCAGTTCGCATTTTGGGCTGTTGACAGCCGGTTCGGAACCTGCGTAGAAAGAATATACGAGTAATATATTACAAATATATTTATGTGCCTCACAAGCAGACCTGTTCGCGGCCGCCGGCCACCCACCGGATCGGCTGCGGGAAGAACACCCACAAAGGAGTGCAATCATGACAGCTTCTCAGGGTTTCCCCAGAACGCAGCGGCTTCTCGACCGGTATTTCCATACCCCCCCGGCCATCTGCGCCGAGCGGGCCCGGATCATCACCCAGGCCTACAAGGACCTGGAAGGCACCCCCATCGTGCTCAAACGGGCCCTGGCGCTCGAGCGTCTGCTGTCCCAGATGTCCATCGGCATCGGCGACGATGAACTCATCGTGGGCAACCAGGCCAGCAAACCGCGCAGCTCGCCCATTTTCCCGGAATTCTCCTTCGATTGGATCATCGAGGAAATGGAACGCGAGCCCTTCGAGCTGCGGGAAGCCGACCGGTTTCTCATCGACGAGGCCACCAAGGAAGAGCTGCGCAGCCTGGCGCCGTTCTGGAAGGGCAAGACGGTCAACGACCGGACCATCGCCATGTTGCCCGAGGAGAGCTACGCCACCATCAAGAACTCGGCGGTCTTCACCTTTGGCGCCGACGTGGTGATCTGCTCCGGCGTGGGCCACTATTCCCCGCACTACCAGAAAATCCTCGAAAAGGGCTTTGACGGCATCAAGGCCGATGCCCAGCGCAAACTGGCCGAGTTGGGCACGCCGTGCGACGGCCGGGACGTGGAGAAATACAATTTCTGGAAGGCGATCGTCATTGCCTGCGACGCGGTTTCGGATTTTGGCCGGCGCTACGCCGCCCTGGCCCGGGACATGGCCGGTCGGGAAGCCGATCCGACCCGAAAGGCCGAGCTGCTTGGGATCGCCGCGGTCTGCGAGCGCGTGCCGGCCCAGCCCGCCGCCACCTTCCAGGAGGCCTGCCAGTCCTTCTACTTCTTCCAGCTCGTCCTGCAGCTCGAATCGAGCGGCCACTCCATTTCCCCGGGCCGCTTCGACCAGTACATGTACCCCTCCTTCAAGGCCGACATCGAGGCCGGCCGCCTGACCGAGGAAGGGGCCCAGGAACTCGTCGAATGCCTGTGGGTCAAGCTGTCCGAGATCAACAAGGTCCGCCCCATCGGTGCCACCAAGGCCTTCGGCGGCTACCCCATGTTCCAGAACCTCTGCGTGGGCGGCCAGACCCGGGAAGGCAAGGACGCCACCAACCGGCTGTCCTTCATGTGCCTCGACGCCTCCCAGAACGTCCGGCTGCACCAGCCGTCCATCTCGGCCCGGCTCTGGAACGGGACGCCCTATCCCTTGTGGAAAAAGATCGTCGAAGTGACCAAGAAGGGCCTCGGCATGCCGGCGCTCTACAATGACGAGGTCATCATTCCGGCCCTGCTCAACCGCGGCAAGTCCATCGAGGACGCCCGGGCCTATGCCATTGTCGGTTGCGTGGAGCCCGGTCCCCAGGGCTACGAATACGGCTGGTCCGGCGGCACGGGCGACGCGCCGTTTTTCAGCATGCCGGCCTGCCTGGAATACGCCATCAACGACGGCAAGAACCTGTTGACCGGAGCCCAGGCCGGTCCCAAAACCGGGAGCCTGGCCGATTTCACAAGCTTCGAGGAGGTCAAGGCGGCCTACACCAAGCAGATCGCCTTCTTCGTGGATCACTTCGCCGTCATCACCAACACGGCCGATCTGGTCCACCAGCAGGCCTGCCCGCTCCCCATCCTGTCCTGCGGCATGGAACCGTGCGTGGAGCGGGGGCTCGATGTCACGGCCGGCGGGGCCAAATACAACGCCACCGGAACGGCCGGAGTCGGCGTCAGCAATGCCGGCGATTCGCTCATGAGCATCAAGGAATACGTGTTCGACCAGAAAAAGATCAGCGGCGCGGAACTCCTGCAGGTGCTCAAGGACGATTGGGCCGGAAACGAGGTGCTGCGCAACGACATCCTGGCCCGGGTCCAGCATTACGGCAACGACCTGATCGAGGCCGACGAGATGGCCGCCTATGCGGCGGAAGTCTATTGCAAGCTCACGGAACAGTCCGTGGGGCCCCGGGGCCGCTACAGTCCGGGCCTCTATCCCGTGTCGGCCAACCTGCCCATGGGTCTTGGCCTGGGCGCCTCGGCCGACGGCCGCAAGGCCCACCAGCCCCTGGCCGACGGCATCTCCCCGGTGCACGGCCGGGATGTCAACGGTCCCACCGCCCTGCTCAATTCGGCCGCGCGCATCGACCACCTCATCAATTCCAACGGCACACTGCTCAACCTGCGCTTCCACCCCTCGGCCCTGGAGGGCGAGGTCGGCGAGATGGCGCTCATCGCTGCCCTGAAATCCTACTTCGAAAACAAGGGCATGCACGTCCAGTACAACGTGGTCAGCGTGAAAAAGCTGCGCGACGCCCAGCGCAATCCCGACAAGTACCGGGACCTCGTGGTGCGGGTGGCGGGCTACAGCGCCCTGTTCGTGGGCCTCGACCCGGACCTCCAGGAGGACATCATCACCCGGACGGAGTTCGAGGAGATCGGCTCGGGCTGCGGTTGCGGCGCCTGATCCGCCAACGGTCGCGGCCCGGCCGCGACCAGGAAACCACGCGCGGCGCTAGGCCCCAGGCCGGCGCCGCGCGCCACCGGTCCCCGGCCGAAACCGGCCGGGCCAAACGCACGGGACTCAAAAACAGCTGTCACTGCCACGCGTCAGGAGGAGGCCATGGACGAGGCTCGGGAAGGATTCGTGTTCGATATCCAGCGCTATACCCTGCACGACGGTCCGGGGATCAGGACCGAGGTGTTCCTGCAGGGCTGTCACCTGCGCTGCTTGTGGTGCCACAGTCCCGACTCCTGGACCGAGCAGGGCGAGCTGGCCAGTTTCCGCATGCTCTGCTCCGGGGTGGACGCCTGCGGTGAGTGCCTGAAGGTCTGTCCGACCGGGGCCCTGTCCCCGGCCGAGCCCAGCCTGTCCAAGCGCACCCGGGAAACCATCCGCCTGGTGGACCTCGACCGGACGCGCTGCACCCAGTGCGGCGAGTGCGCCCGCGTCTGCGCCAACAAGGCGCTCTATTTCACGGCCCGGACCATGACCGTGGCCGACGTCCTCGAAGTCATCGCCAAGGATGACCGTTATTATCGGAAAACCGGCGGCGGCGTGACCCTCTCCGGCGGCGAACCCATGCTGCAAAGCGCCTTTGCCGGAGCGATTTTCCGGCAGTGCAAGGCCCTTGGCCTGCACACCGCCCTCGACACCACGGGCAACGTGGCCTGGGAGCGCTACGAGAGCCTGCTCGACGCGGTGGACCTCGTGCTGTTTGACCTCAAGCACATGGACCCCGAGGTCTCGCAACGCCTAACCGGCGTGCGCAACGGCCTCATCCTCGAAAACCTGGCCAAGATGGCCGCGCGGGGCACCGCCATCCAGATCCGCATGCCCGTGGTTCCGGGCTGCAACGACGATCCGGCCAACCTGGAGGCCACGGCGGACTGTTGCCGCTCCCTGGGACCGGCCCTGACCCTGGTCCAGCTGCTCCCCTATCACCGGCTGGGCATGCCCAAGTACGAACGGGTCGGCAAGGTCTATCCCCTGCCCACGGTGGTGCCGCCGACCAGGGAAACCATGCAGGGCTACAAGGCCCTGTTCGAGTCCAAGGGCTTGCCTGTCCGCATCGGCTGAGCAGGGAAAACGGTGGGAAGTCGGGCCCGCCACCGCACGCGGGCAAGAGCCGACCAGCCGGCCCAGCTCCTCGCACAACGGCCTGGGCGACACGCGCGGACGTTTCCGACCCGCACGGTGGTGCCGCCAGGGGGCTCACAGGTCGCGATAGGTCTTTTGGAGCAGCAGCGCGTCGTATTCGAGCAGGGGGTCCTCGCAGATGACGCAGCCTTTCACCCCGCAAGCGCGCAGGGCCTTGAGGCAGGCCGTATAGTCGAAATCGCTTTCCCCCAGGGAGAGATGGCGTTTTTCGCCTTTCGGCCCGTATTCGATGCCGCTTATGTGGATATGCATGTCGGTCAGGGCGGCAGGGCCGAGCGCGTCAGCGACGGTCCGCAAGACCTTGGCGAAATCCGCCTCCCGCCGCAGCGCCCCGTTGCCCCGGGCGTGGATGTGGGAAAAATCGATGCACGGCTTGCACGTGGCCACGTCCCGGCACAGGCCGACCAACTCCTCGATGGTGCCGAACTGCGTCCCCTTGCCGGTCGTTTCCAGGCGGTAGTCGATCCCCAGGTCCGGCAGGCGGCGCAGATTGTCGCGGATGGTGGTAAAAACCTGCTCCGCCGGTTGGCCGAGGTAATAGCCGGGGTGAAAAACCAGGCTGCGACCGTCCACCATGGCCAGGGCCTGCCCCCCCTGTCGGATGCGGTCCAGGGACGCGTCCTGCTTGTCCGGCTCGGCGGCGTTGAGATTGATGTAGTAGGAGGCGTGGGCGGAAAGGAAGAAGTCGTTTTCCTTTTTGCTGCGCACAATCGCGTCACGGTTTTTGGCGGTGACGTTGACGGACCGGACGAACGGCAACTCCATGGCCTCAAGGCCGCACCGGCGCAAATACGGGATCGCCGTGGCATAGGCGAATTTTTGCCTGCCATCGCCGCGCGGCAGGCCGGATATGCCGAAAAGGAGTGTGTCCATGATGTCGTTGCGCGAGGAGGGCTGTCACGACCGGCCCTCGCAAGCCAGACGGACCGCCTACACCTTTTTCCCGCCTTTCGCGACCCCCGCGCCGAGGCCCCGACCGCCCGTTTCCCCTGAAAAAAGGGCCCATGCCCACGGCACAGGCCCTTTCGGGAGAGGCGATGCATCCGCCGGTTCGCGGCCTAGGGCTTCAGTCCCAAGGCTTGCCGCTTGGTCCGGATGCGGGCGTCGATCAGGTCCGCGGCCTTGACCGGGTCGCCTTCCACGGCAAAGCTCGCGCCGACAACGCCTTCCAGGCCGGACACGGCCAGGTCCGTCACGGCCTTGCTGCCGAGGATGGGCGGATTGACGCCAAGCACCGTGAAGATGCCGCTCGCCACGGCGTAAAGACCGATGGTCGCGGCTTTTTCGGAATACCATTCCGGCGCGGCGGCGGCCACGGGCAGATCGGAAATGTCCACCCCGAGGGCCGTTGCCAGCATGCCGCAAAGCTGCAGGATCCGGGAGTTGTCCACACAGCTGCCGACGTGGAGCACCGGGGGGATGCCCAGGGCCTTGCACACGGAGGACAGTCCCGGGCCGGCCAGCTCGGCGGCCTCGGGCACCAGCAACCCCTGCTTGCCGGCGGACACCGTCACGCAGCCCGTGACCAGGACGAGCAGGTCACGCTTGATGCATTCGCGGATCAGATTGACGTTCTGGTAGTCGTGTTTCACCTTGGGATTGTTGCAGCCGACAATGCCCACGGCGCCGCGGATGCTGCCGGCCTTGATCGCCTCGATGAGCGGCGCGGCCGTACCGCCCAGGGCCGTGAGCACCGCTTCGTTGGAAAAGCCTGACATGATGTCCACGGGCTCGACCGGGATGTCCACCCGGGCCGGATCGCGCTCCTTGAAGCGTTCGATGGCCAGTTCCACCACCTCGACGGCTTTCTGCTTGGCGTTTTGCGTATCGAAGGCAATGTGTGTCGCGCCGGTGAACTTGGCCTTGGGGGACGTTGTGACGATGCGGCTGTGGTAGCAGCCGGCCACGGTGACCAGGCTCGGCATGATGCACTGGTAGTCCACCACGATGACTTCCACCGCCCCGGTGACCAGGGCCAGCTCGGTCATGAGATGGTTGCCGGCCATGGGAATGCCCTGGCGCATGAGCAGCTCGTTACCCGTGCAGCAAAGCCCGGCCAAGTTGATGCCGCTGGCTCCGGCGGCCTTGGCCTTGGCCACGAGGGCCGGATCGCGCACGGCGGCCAGGATCATTTCCGAGACAATGGGGCTGTGGCCGTGGACCAGGATGTTGACCTGGTCTTCCTTGAGCACGCCGAGGTTGACCTTGGACGGACGCGGGGTCGGCGTGCCGAAGATCACGTCGGACAGCTCGGTTGCGATCATGGAGCCGGCCCAGCCGTCGGCCAGGGACAGCCTGGCCGCGTGGAGGCAGATATTGACCGCGTCGTTGTCCACGCCCATGTGCGTGCGGTGCATCATCTCGACCACCTCGCGGTCGATGCCGCGCGGGGTGATGCCAAGCGACTCCCACAAGGCACGGCGTTTGGCCGGGACCCTGTCGATAAAGGACACGGAGCCCCGCCGGCTGCCGAAGTCTTCATAGAACTGTTCGGCCAGGGCCAGGGCCACGGCCTTGACGTCCTTGCCGGCCACATCCAGGCCGACTTCCTCGGCGATGCGTCTGAGTTTGGCCTCGTCCCGGATGGTGTAATCGGTGGTCGAGCCTTCGCCGATGGCCAGGAGCGTTTCCACCAGATCGCGGCCGTGGTCGGAGTGCGCGGCCGCGCCAGCCGCCACCATGCGGCCGAAATTGCGGGCCACGATGACATCCGCATCCGCCCCGCAGACCCCGCGCTGGGGACCGTCGCCGAAGGGGTCGATGCGGCAGGGGCCCATGACGCAGTTGCGGCAGGACAATCCCAGTTCGCAAAAACCGCACTGGGGTTCCTGGGCCTTGAGGCGGTCCCAGACCGTCTCGACACCGTCTTTATTGGCCTTGGCGAGCATCGCCTGGGCGTCCTCGCAAATGGAATAGGCGCTCAAATCGTGTTTAGCCATGCTTCCTCCGATGCAGATCAGCTGTGCACGCCGTAGGCGGCCTGGGCCAACCTGTTCGTGCCTTCCTTGAGGTAGAGATTGACCTCTTCAAACGCCAAGGCCCCGGTCTTGCAGGCCGTCACGCAGGCCGGAATCCCGCCGGCGGCCACGCGTTCATGACAGCCGTCGCACTTGATGGCCACGCTCGGGCGTTCCGGCGCGCCCGCGTCCCGGTAGAAGCGGATGACATAGTAGGGGCAGGCCATGGCGCACATGCCGCAGCCGATGCAGCGGGTCGGGTCCACGACCTTGAGCCCCGGGGCGATGTCGTCGCGGATGGCCCAGGGCATGCACGCGTCCTGGCACGGCGCCGGTTCGCAGTGGCGGCACTTGTTGGGAAAGGGCCTTCCCTCGGGCCCCACGCCGAGGTGGATGCGCGGTTTGGCCAGGATAGGCTCACGAATGGCCTCGGCCAGGGTCTTGGACTGCGAATGGGCTTCCGCGCAACGGATCATGCACTGCATGCAGCCCACACACCGTTCGAGCCGGACAATAACGGTTTTTTGAATCATAGACCCTCCATTTGCAGGTCGCTGGACTGCCGAAAAAACCGCGATGGCTCAGGCCAGCCGTGCGTTTCGGGCCAGGCAGCCGCCAGGGGCGGCCAGGGGCGCCGCCTGTTTCGGGTTGTCGAGCCACCAGGACGGAATGTCGCGGCGACACAGCCCCCGTCGGATGGCGAAGGCCAGTTCGCCAAGCCTGGGGGGCGCGTCGAGGCCCACCGCGCCGATGAGGCGCTGGTCGCGAAACACGAGCTTGAGGTAGCCCGCCCCCCGGCCCTCCACCGTAACCTCGTCGCATCCCCGGGTCAGGGCCGGGTTGACCACACCCACGGAAATCATTTTCGAGCCGAAGACAGGGATGGCGTTCATGGCCATGCTGCCGGCGTAGGCCGTTTTGATCCCGGCCATGTTGAGAGCGGCCACGCGGCCCTGCTCCACGGCCACGGGCCAGATGGCGTTGACGCGCGTGTCCCCGTGGATGAGGTCCGGCGCCTGGGCCAGGTCCCCCGCCACATACACGCGTTCGTCCGTAGTGCGCAGAGCCGCATCGGCCACGATACCGTAATCGCACTCCAGCCCGCTGTCGGCGAGCCAGCCGGTCTCGGGGATGACGCCCTTGCCGGCGGCCACGATGTCGACCTCCAGGCTTTGGCCCGAGTCGAGGTCCAGCCGAAGCGGCGAACCGGTGCCGGCTTCCACGCTGCGTACCGAAGTGGAGGTCAAGAGGGTCACGCCCGGCGTATTTTTGAGCCGCTCGCCCACCCAGTTGCCGACGTGGGAATCGACGTTGAGGGAGAGGGGGCGTGGCGAGGTCACGATCAGGGTCACGGTCATGCCGCGTTTGAGAAAGCCCATGGTCAGCTTAAATCCCACCAGCCCGCCGCCGAGCACCGCGGCTGCGCCGCCGGGCCTGACGCGGCCGAGAATCCGTTCCAGGTCGCGCCGCCCCCGGAAGAAACAGACCTGCCCGGCCATGGGCCCGGTCAGGGAGACCGGACGCGGCCGGGCGCCGCAGGCCAGCAGCAACCGGTCGTAGGTCAGGGAGCGGCCCGAGGCCAGGTCCAGCCGCCCCCGCCCCGGATCGAGCGCCAGGGCCCGGTCCTCAAGGGCGGTGACGCCCTGCTCCTTCCAGAACCCCTCCCCGGCCACCAGCATGTCGCGAGCCGCCAGTTCCCCGGACAGGACATAGCTGATGAGCGGCCGGGAATAGACGGGCTGGGGGGAGGGATCGATGCCGATGATCTCGGCGGTCTTGTCCACCTTGCGCAGCCACGTGCAGGCGCTGCGCCCGGCCGCGTGCAGTCCGACGACAACATAACGCATGGATCACCTCGGCGATGGAGATTGTGCGCCCTCCTCCGCAGGGGGGGCGAGGCGCGCGGCCAGGGCCGCCAGAATTTTACCGCAGACCTGGTCGATAATCTCATGTTGGGGCAGGCCCAGCACGGACGGCGAGGCCAGCTGGCGCTCGGCCAGACTGGACAGCGTCGGGATGGTGGCGGCCAGGGGCGGCAGCCCGGCAAGGGCGGGCAGGACGATGGAGGACGGCGCCCGGTTGAGGACCAAAACCTGTCGCGTCAGCCCCAGTTCGGCAGCCATGGTCGCCACTTGGGCGGCCACGGCCAGGCTGCGCCAGCTCGGCTCGGCGGTGACGATCAAACCGTCCACGGCCGCCACGGTGCCGCGACCCAGGTGTTCCACTCCGGCTTCCAGGTCCACGAGCAGACACTGGTCGCGATCGAGCAGCAGATGGGCCAGCAAGGATTTGAGCAGGGCATTGGCCTCGCAGGCGCAGCCGCCGCCGGCGCCGGCCACCGAGCCCATGACCAGCAGGTTGATGTTACCAAGGCGCACCCGCAGCCGCTCGGGCAGATCGGAAACGTCGGGATTCAAATTGATGAAGCCCTTACCCACGCGTTCGCGGATCAGGGTTTCGTCCTGAATGAGGGGCGTGGGTAACGCCGTATCGGGCAGTCCCAGGGCCGCGCCCAGGGACAAGGCGGTATCGGCGTCCACCAGCCAGGGACTCTGGCCCTGCCGAGCGAGATAATCACCCAGCCAGGCCGTGAGCGTGGTCTTACCCACCCCACCTTTTCCTGCTACGGCGAGCTTCATGGCAGTCTCCAGCACAGTTTGGGGCACGCATCCGGCCTTTGCCGGCTCCGCAAACGGACCGTACCACATCCGCTTGGCGACGTCGCCGGCGGATTGCCCCCATCACAGACTTCGCGCCGACTGTCTGGACTCATACAAGGTTTATCACCCTACCCCTATCCCGGGGCCGTGTCTGTCGGCTGTCTGACAAAGAGCCCGCGACCGGCTGCGCACGACGCAAGTCCGCGACCACGGTACACGTGGTCGCGGGAGGCACCTACGGCAGCCAAAGGGCTCGCGCCGGCCTTGAAATATCCGTCTGTTCCGGCTGGCGAGGACGGCGACCCCGCCCCCGAGCAACGAAATAGGGGCCGTTAGCGAATTCTTCGCTAACGGCCCCCTACCGCGACTGGCGCCGCATGATCACCCGGTCGGGCGACGCGCTGCCGCCCATTCGCGCCTGGCCCATTGCGTGAGGGCAAATGCACCACCAACGGGACCAGGCCTAAGTTTGAACTATTCCTCAGTACGGATTGCATTGAAGCCACATTCGGCTTCGCAGGCGCCACAATCAATACAGTCCTCTCTTACCTCATAGTAATTTTTCCCAGCGGGGTGGGTGATTGCCTCGACAGGGCAGACGCTTTGACAGGCGCCGCAAAACTGGCATTCATTCGGGTCGATTTTATGCATTTTTTTCTCCTTCACATATCGACAGAAGCCGTATGTACGTGAAATAAAAAAATATGCATTATTGTAATGAGATGTCAACAAAAATGTGAATATCGGCTTGCGCGAGGGCAAAGAAGCTCTCGGGGCTACCCGGAGTGGGGAGCGCCGCCCGCGAAGCTTATCCCGTTCCTGGGAGCTCAGGCCATCCTAGCGGAGGCTGTCGTCACGATCTGCTTGCTGCACCCAGTTGTGGATCGTCTGACCGGACGGCTCGAATTTCTTGGCCGGATCCTCAGGACTGCGCCCGGAGCGGACCAGATCAATCATCCGGCTACGGAATTCCGGAGGAGACCCGGCCCTAAAAAACGGTATCCTGCATCGACCCCGAATCCAAGTATCCCGTCCTTCTAACGATTTCGCGCCTCCTCTCGACTGGAGTAGATGCCCAGACATCATTTCTCTTTGTCGATCCGACAGCTGCCGCAGGTGTGCGGTTAGTTTTGGGATGACAGTTTGAAATGGATATACAGCAAGGCGCGGCAGCCCACAGGACGGCCGTGTAACGTAGCCGGAAAATACGTTGACTTTTTAACTGCCTCCAAGGCCGCTTCGTCGAAATCGACACCGCCGCCACGCACGACGGCCGCATGCTGCAAATGGCCGGAGGCGTCGATGGTCAACCGCAGGAGCACCCCCCCTTCTTTTTGGGCGGCCTTGGCCTGGGCGGGATAGCGCGGCTGCACCAGTTTTCCAAAGCGCGGACCTTCACCGTCCCCAAACCGTGCGTCGCCGTAGACGCCCTGTCCCGCCCCCTTCTCGCCGCGTCCCGCACCGTTTCCCGCGCCCGGGGCGCCGCCCGTGCCGCTACCGGTCCCCAGTCCACGGCCCGGTCCGGTCCCTTGACTGCCACGGCCTGGTCCCGCCGGGTTGACTGGAGGGACCGCTTTGGCCGGCCGGGCGATCTCGTCGGCCTGCGCGGTGATCGGTTGAGATGCCCGTCTGCTTTTGCGAGGCGGGGGCGTGGGCTTGGGGGGGCTTTTCGTTCGCGGCGGTGGTGTCGCCGCAGGCTCGGGATGGAGCGTGGCCGGATCTGGTGGTTGCTCGGGCGCGTGTTCCGAAACGGTTTCCGGTGGTGCCGCCTTCTCCTGGGCCGGTGCCTCGGGCGGGGCAGGGTCTTCCTGGGAGGGCGCCTCCGGCGCAGGCGCGGCGACGGCTTCCGGCTGGCCCGAGGTTTCCGCGGGTTGCGCCTGGCCCTCGGATTGGCCATCGCCCCCGCCAGGCGTGCCGTCGCCGCCACAGCCCTCGCCGCCCAATCCGGAAAAATACATTTCCAAGAGCACGGTCGGGAACTCGCAGGGGGATAACGCGCTTCCTGCAAAAGCCAGCAAGGCGGTCACAACCAGGCCATGCAGGGCCAGGGAAAGCAGTATCCCGTAAGCGACGTGGCGTGACGGCCCGGGACGGCGGTCCCTGTCGGCGGGAGGATGCGGCGTACAGCTTGGTCTCATGAGCAATCCGGGGGCGGGGGCCCCAGGGCGGCCAGGCGCATTCAACGTTTGCCGGGCGGCTCCGGTAACGCCCCGGGATCGGCTGACCTCCGGGGAAATGAAGCCTCTTGGCCCACGTCGATGCCACGTTGCCGGGCGGCCACGGACACTTGGTCGGCCAGACGCAGGGTGCGCATGAGTAACGGCACGGCCAGGCAGTGGCAGGCCTCGGCCCAGCGCAACGGGGAGAGCAGCTCGCGCGGGGCGATACGCGCGCCGCGCAGCCGCTGCAACAGATAGATTTCCCGGGCATCCCGGGCCAGGATCGGCAGAAAGCGCAGGCTCATGGCCAAGACGAAGGCCAGACGCGGCGGCAGCACCCGGCCCAAGGTCCGGCTGACATCGACGATGCGGGTGGTGCGCTGCATCCACAAGCCCGGGAGCAAGGCCAGGGCGAACCGCACGGAAACCACCAGGGCCGGCTCCAGCCCCGCCAAGCCCTGTCGCCAGAGGAAGACCAACAGCACCATGGGGGCCTGGATGGCGACCAGGGAGGCGTCCTGGGCCAAAGCACGCCAGCCCAAACGCGCGGCGGCGTACAGGCCGATCCAGACCAGGGCGGTGGCGCCAAGCGCCAGGGGCGAGGATTGGATCAGCGCGGCCAGGGTGAGGGTCGCGGCCAAGGTGATCTTGGTCCAGGCCGGAAGACGGTGCAGGGCGCTTTCGAGCCCGGCCGGGCCGGGGCGTAACAACGGAGCGCTAGGAAATCGCATGGAGCCGTCCTTGTTGCAGGACATAGCGCCGCTCGCCCCATTCTCGCGGGAGCTTGCCGTGGGTGACCAGCAGAACAGCGGTTCCGTGTTCCCGGGCAACGTGCGTGAGCAGCCCGAGCACGATCCGTCCGACCGGAGCGTCCAATCCGGTCAACGGTTCGTCGAGCAGCACCACGGACGGGCGTGGGGCCAAAATGGAGGCCAGGGCCAGCATGTGCCGCTCGCCGTGGCTCAGGCACAACGGCGGCCGGGAAGCCAGTTCGGCCAGGCCGCACAACCCGAGCATCTCCTCCACTCGGGCCTCCCGATCGGCCCTGGTCGGCAGGGTCCGCCGCAGGGAGAAGCCCACTTCGCGGCGCACGCTTTCCTCGAACAGCAGCATGTCGGCATTCTGGGGCAGATAGCCGAGCCGGCCGGCCAGGCGGCCGGGCCGGGGCGCGGTCACCCCGTCGATGACCACCTGCCCCGCGCAGGGCGTCAGCAGGCCGGCCAGACAGCGCAGCAAGGTCGATTTGCCCGAGGCGTTTGTTCCGGCCACTTGGGTGGTCGTGCCCGGAAAAAGGTGCAAATCGAGACCCGCCAGGACGGTGGTCCCGGAGGGCGTGCGAAATTCCAGGCCCTGGGCCTGCAAGACCGGCGCAATCCCACCGGACGCGCGGGGGGCGGCGGCGGGCCGGGGCAGGCAGGGGTTGAGCCGGCAGGCCCCGGCCTCGGCCAGATCCACCCGGACGTCCCACAGGGGATCGTCCGGATCGGCTTCGTGGGCCGAGACGATCACGACCCGGCCCTGGGCCTTGAGCTCCCGGATCAGGCGCCGCAGCCGGTCTTCTCCCTGGGCATCGAGCTGGGAAAACGGTTCGTCGAGCAACAGCACGTCCGGCCGCATGGCGAGCAGGGCTGAGAGCCCCACGCGCTGCTTTTGTCCCATGGACAAGGCATGCACCTCGCGCCGACGCAAGGGGGTGATGTCCAGGGCCGCCAGGGCCGCCGTGATCCGGGCTTCAAGGGCTTCTCCGGCCAGGCCCTGGTTGCGCGGCCCGAGTTCCACTTCCTCCTCGACGCACGAGCACAGGAGCTGGGCCTCGGGGTCCTGCAAGGCCAGGGCGGAGCGCTCCGGGAGTTGATCGGCCTCCCACCGGATCTCTCCGCCCTCGGGAGGACAGCCGGCCAGGGCGCGCAGCAGCGTCGATTTCCCGGAACCCGACGGTCCGGTGATGACCGCCGCCTGGCCAGGCAGCAAGGTCAGGGGCACGGGCAAATCGAGCTGCGCGCCGTTGGCGTGGCGGTACCGCAGCCGCCGCAGGGCCAGCACGGGCGTCGCCATCACCGCAGTCCAGGATCACGGCCGCAGGTCTTGCCTCCCGACGTGCGACCACGCCCGGAGACAGGGGGCGTCCCCTTTCTCATTCGGCGACCCTGGCGTCGCGCGGACGCTTGCCCATGGAGACCCATTTGCCGTCTTCCAGTTGCACGGGCTGGACGGGACGCCCGCCCCACAAACGGGGGCTCAACCAGCCATTGGTTGCGATCATGGCGTCGGAGGGGATGACCGAAGCGTCCCGATCGAGGCTTACGGGCTGAATGCCCTGGGCCTGGAGCTGGTCGGCCCGGATGGGGCTTGGCAATTCCCGCAGCCGGCCGAATTCGATGAAGCGGCCGGACCAGCCGTAGACGCTCAGGCCCACGGCGGCCGTGGCGCCGATGATGCCGTCGTTGGTGCCGCCATGGCCCGACAGATGGATGCCGCAGGCCTGGCTGGCCGCCATGGCCTCGTCCTGGGTGCGCAAGGTGTTGGTGCAGGCAAGCCCGAAATCGATCACCGTGGCGAGGGCGTCGCCTTCCTTGGCCACGCACAGTCCCGGATCGCTGCCCGGGCTCGCGAATTCGGCGATGTGGGCGATGGCCCGCTCGATCAGTTCCGGCATAATCCCGGCATCGTCCACCTCGACCACGGCGCAGGCCGGGCTGTTGTGGGAGGTGTAGGGAATGCGGTCGTCCACGAGAAGCTGGTGGCGCAATACGCCCCACAACCGGGCGCCGTCAGGGAGTTTGTCCTCGTACATGCGGACCAGTTTGCCCGTGCCGATGGCGGCGCCCAAAACATCCGTGTCATCGAACCCAAGATAGATCTTCATTGCGATACATCCTTTTCATATGCAGCCGTCCCCGCGTGTCGCGGGGGAGGGATCAAGCCACTGGCGCGCAGGCGGCGCACCACGGTCGGGGCGAGCAGACCGGCCAGGGTGCCGAAACAGGCGGCACTGACGGTCTTGAGCAGGGCATGCCGGGCGGCGGTGCCGGCTTCCATGCCGACCAGCAGATCCATGAGAAAGGCGAGCGGAAACCAGGTCATGCCCATGAGCGCGCCGGCGATGGCGCCGAACAGGCGGGAACCGGTCATGGCCGGCATGAGAAAAAAGAGGAGATCGGCCACGCCGCCGGCCGTGACATAGCGCACGAGTTGGACCGGGCCTCCCCGGCCAAGGCCAGGGTACAGGGCGATGAGGCCGGCGAGCAGCCCGATGATCGTCCCGGCCAGGGCCGGGCGGACACAGCCTCGGCCAAGCAGCAGAAAAAATACCACCCCCAGGACCTTGTGGGCCGGCAACAAGGACGGGATATAGAGGAATAGTCCGGAGAGCACGATGCAGGTGGCGGTGAGCCCGACCACCAGGCTTTCGCGCAAGGTGAAGCGGGCGAGCAAGGATTCGCCCATTCGCGTGACGGGATGTGGCATGCACACCTCCTGGGAACAGCGCAACCAGGCGCCGGGGGCCAGCACGGGCCCGGTCGCTTTCGGGCCCGTGATGGAGGATTTCTGTTTGGCTAGAAGGTGAATTTGACGCCGGCGACAACGGTAAACGGCGCCCCGACCTTGTACGTCGTGGAGTCGGTGGACAGGCTGTCGTCCTGGCTGTTGTTGATGGTGCTGATATAACGGGTGTCAAAGAGGTTCTGGAAGGTCAGGGAGAAGGTGGCCTCCTTGAACTCCCAGAGGTTCGGTTTGGTGTAGGCGAGATAGAGATCGAACACGCCGTAGCCGGCAATACGCATGGTATCCTGGACATCCGCGTAACGGCTGTCCACGTAGCGGAAGAGCGGGGTGACGGAGAAGCCTTCATAGGTCCCGGTCACGCCGGCCTTGAACAACCACTTGGGCACATCCGGAATCTGGTTGCCCTTGACATGGATCACGGTATTGGCGTCGGACGGGAGGTCCTGGGTAAAGGTGAAGCTGTTGTACGAGCCGGAGCCAAAAAGGGTCAGCCACTTCAAGGGTTTCCAGGCCGCTTCCAATTCACCGCCGATGGACTCGGCCTGACCGACGTTTTGCAGAAACGTCAGCTTGGACACGGGATCATAGGTGGAGACGGATTTGTCCTGGTACTTGGCGTAAAAAAACGTGGGCGAGACGGAAAAGGTGCCGTCGTTGTAGCGCAGACCGACTTCGAAGTTGTCGGAGGTCTCCAGTTTGGCGTCGTCCCAGAGGCGTTTCAGGCTGATACCGGCCTTCTGGTAGGTGGAAAGGTTCCTGGCGTAGTTGTTGTAAAGCGGTCCGATGGCCGGGTAGGCGTAGTTCTTGCCGTACATGAACCGCGCGGTCAGCTGGTCCGTGATGTCGTAGCTGATACCCGCATTGGGCAGCCAGACATCCTTGGTGGACTGGCTGGTGCTGGCCTTGCCGATGATGGAGGAGCTGTCGATGGCATCGCTGTACGACACATCGGCAATGCCGGTGGTATTATAGGTATCCACCCAGGGCATGGTGGTTTGCAGGTATTTCAAGCCGGCCTGGACGTGGAATTTCCCCAAATCGGACTTGGCCTGGATAAAAGGCGCCGTGGTGATGTGGTCGCCCAGCTTGTTGAGGGTCGACCAGCCGCTGAAGGTCGAGCCGGTGGTGGTCAGGAGATAGAGGCGCTGGCTGGACTGGGGCTGCGGAAAGTAATGGCTGTCATCGTACCAGAAGCCGGCCTTGACCTGGACGGGATCGTATTTTTGTTCGAGTTGCACCACATAGCCGATCTGGTGTTGCTCGATATCGGCAATGGTGTAGCCGAGTTTCTTGGCAGCGGGGACCGTATCGCTGGTCGGGGTGCTGTAGCGACGCCCCTGATTCTCGGCATAGTACGGCTTGAACTGGAAAGTTGCGCCCTGCCAGAGCTTGGCTTCAATATTGCCGAAAAACGTCGCCTGATCAAAGTATTGTCTGTTGTAATCGTAGTAGTTCCAATCGATCTTCGGATTCCCGGACAAGCTGCTGTTATAATCGAATCCCCGGTAATTGCCCATGTTCTTGGTCTGGCTATAGGTCAGATCCCGGAATTCGTCCTGATCAAAGCTGTTGTAAATCCCATACGCCTCGATCTTGACGCGATTGTCGAACAGGGGTTGGACAAGGCCGCCCATCAAATTGAAATTGCTGATATTGCCTGTTCCGCGCCACTTGTTTTCCTGGGCATAGGAAACCGAACCGAAGACCCGGGTCCCGGCGGACGGGGCCGCACCCGAATCCACCCGGGCAAAGGACCGCGTGAACCCGTAGGAACCGACCTTCTGTTCGGCCGTGGCGCCGAATTTTTCCGAGGGGGCCTCGACCATCATGTCGAGCGAACCGGCCGTGTTGCCAAAACCAAAGCCGCGATCCGCCGGGATGGGACCCTTGTACAGGGTCATGGAGTGCACGTTGGAATTATCAAGAATATTGCCCATGATCCCATGGCCCATGGGAAATAGGATCGGAAGACCGTTAATCGTTTGCGCCAAACGATTGTTCGTGTCACCCAGTTGGCCACGGATGCGCAAGGAATTTTGGTTTTGCACCAAGCCATACGGATCATCGCTTTCCGTATTGACGGACGGCAAGAGATTCAAGGCTCTGTAGGGGGTCGTCCCACCAATGGCGCCGAAGGTCTGAATGGTTTCTTTGGACAAGGTCACTGCGGTAGCGGGATTGGATTGCTCTTCTTGAAGAGGTCCAGGCTGCACCGTTTCAGTCACTTGCACCGTGGGGAGTTGGAATTCATTTTGTTGCTGTCCATCCTCGGCCACAGCGCTTGTTGCGGCAAACAGTACAAAAAAAGACAGCAAAATACATATTCTTACAAAAGTCATGTCCCCACTCCCCGGATGGTTATGGATTGATTTCGCCTACCCCGTGTGTCGATCGCACAATATGACGAGCGCCTCTCCCGGTTGGACCACCGTCCCCTTTGGTGTCCATTCTCAAAATATATAATGTTTTGCTGAACATATATTAATCGCAACCTGCGTCAATTCCCTGTTATTTTTGATATATGTAGAATTTTAACCCGCCAGCAATGGGCTTTTGGGTCAAAAAAACCCATGGCTCTAGCGGGAAGGTGGAATGTCAACTAGTTCTGCTGCTGATCTATGTTCGATAGTAACATAGATTTATAGTCGAGAATTTCGCTCAAAGAGTCGAAATGACGCAGCGGCGGATTTTACAAATTTTGAAATGCCGTGGCATCGGCCTAGCCGGCTCAGAGCGTGCCCGGAGGCGACGCGACAGGGAGAATGGTGAAACTGGGAGACACTTCAAGGCAGGGGCAGGCAGAATTCTCTGGAGCGAGGTAGAGTCGACCATCCTTGGTGCGCAGTCCGGGAAGAAGGCTGTCGAACATTGTGGGACGCGTCAGGAGTGCACCCAGCACGGATGATTCCGCCTCCAGGTTCTGGGGCGGTCCTTTTTTGCGCAGAGCCTCCTCCAGCGAGGCCAGCCCAGACGCAACCGGCCGTGATCGTGGCGCGCTCATGGCCGCTCTCCTTACCAAATACCAGTTGACGTGGTTCCATAACTTGGTACCGATTTAACATGAACACCCGGAATACAAAGACGCTCGCTGCGATCTTTGCCCGTCCGACTCCGGCAGGCATCCGGTGGGAGGACATCGAAGCGCTCTCGCGCGCCCTGGATGCAACCGTCACTGAAAGCCGGGGTTCACGGGTTCGCGTGGTCCTGGCGGATGTGGCCGCGACCTTCCAGCGGCCGCATCCCGGCCCGGTGGCCAAAAAGGGCGCGGTGGAAAGTGTCCGTGAGTTTCTGAAAAATGCGGGAGTAAAGCCATGAACGCCATGACATACAAGGGCTATACGGGAACGTTTGAATTCATTCCCGACGACAACGAATTTCACGGTCACGTCATCGGCATCCGGGATGTCGTGCATTTCTCCGGCCGATCGGTTGACGAACTGCGGCAGGCCCTGGCCGATTCCGTGGAAGATTATCTGGAGCTGTGCGCCCAGGCCGGGCGCGATCCGGAAAAGCCCTATTCCGGGCAATTCCGATTGCGGCTGTCTCCGGATGTCCACCGACTCCTGGCGGTCGCCGCCAAGGCCAGGGGACAAAGCCTGAACGAGTTTGTGGTGGATGTTGCCGAACGGGCCGCCCGCGAGACACTGTAGCCGAGCAAGCCCCGCTCCGGCGGGGTTTTGTGTTTGTGGCGGCTACCATCCACGGCGCGCCCCACAAGTGATCCTGCGCCCCCTCAGGTGCAAAGGATCAGGCCGCGCATAGCGGTAACTCCAGCTGCTGCGCGGTAAGGCGCATCAGTTCAGAGAAAGCCGATGGGGGGTAGCGGCTGGGGGGTAAAAATAAATTTCGAGCGGAAAATCTTCGAAAAAAATTTTTATTATAATTTATTTCAAATAATTGGCGGAAGCGTATAGGAGTCGAACCTACCGGACGCCTCGCGACGTCCCACTGGATTTGAAGTCCAGGCGCCACACCGGTGACGACACGCTTCCGCAGGAAAACGCATTAGTCTAACCGCTTCCGCCACCTCTTTCAATCCTTGACACCGTGTCGTGTCCTCAACCGGATGGCGCGGGTGCATCCCAGGCTGTGCATCCCAGGCTTGCCGGCAGGGTTTTTCTCAAATATCTTTCAATTTTTTTTCACGTGACTTGGCCTTTGGCCCCATGGTAAGCGCCTGGGTCGAAGCCGGCATACATCCGTGCCGCCAATGCCACCGCCAGCAAGAGGAGCCTATGCGGCCACTGATCACGCTCCTGGTGCTCGGTCTGCTCGTCTCGACCAGCGCCTGTTCCGGAAGAGACAAGGACGCCTTCCGTAATGTCGACCACGATAAAAACGGCAAGATATCCTATGAGGAATTGCTGTTCGTGTTTCCTGAGGTCACTCCGGACGTCTTTCGCCAAAACGATACGGATAGGGACGGTTTTCTCAGCGAGTCCGAATATGCCCAGTTTCTCAAGCGCGGAACGCACACGTCCGTGACCATCTCGTCCACGTCGGGCAAACGCAACGGCGCCTCGGACAGCGATACCCTCCAGCCGGCCGTGCCGTACAAGGGCGAGGAAGTGATCGAAGTCAGACCGCCGGCCCTCGAAGCCCCCCATGCCGCCCCGGTCAAGGCCAAACCGGAAAAGGGACGCAAGGACGCCAAAAACAAATCCGACTCCTCAAGCCGGACCGAAACCATCCAGTACACCGTTGCCCGAGGGGACAATCTCACCAAGATCGCCCTCAAATTCGGCGTCTCCGTGGAAGACATCACCCGGGCCAACGGCAACATGCCCCCGGATACCCTCCGCGACGGCCAAGTGCTCAACATCCCGCCACACCCGTAGAGATGCAACACACTGCCACCCTTCCGGAACGGACGAAGGGTGGCAGTCCGTCGATCGCCAGGGGCTCCCAGCCTGAGCAATTTTGCAGAACCTTCTCTCGCGGCTATTCCACGGCGATGGCCGGCGCCGCCACGGTCGGCCCGGTTTTCTTGAGGAAAGACATGATGCGTCGTTTTTTGGGCTCTCTGGCGATTTGCGGCCTGGCCTGCGTCGTGGCCGGGTCGGGCTGGTCCATGACCAAGGAGGAACTGCTGCGGCGGCGCCTGGACAAAATGCAGCAGGCCGAACCGCAACTGCGCGAAGCCAACCAGAACCGCCAAGCCGAGAAAGCCACTCCCCGGGATGTGGCGCCCCGGTCGGGCAAGGAAAACGAGGACACCGGGTTGCCCATTCCCGACCCGGTGCGGCGGCCGGAGCCGGACCCCAAAGGCAACCTGTGGGACAAACGCCAGGGACCGGCCGACATGGCGGCCGGAGCGAACGCGGCCTCACCCCAACCGGCGGCCTCCTCGGCGTCCCAACCAGCCCCGCCGGTCAAACGCGATCCCAAGGCTGCGGCGGCACTGGCCGCCAAGGCCGCCAAAGCCGCCAAAAAAGGCGACCACAAAACCACCCTGGCCAAGCTCAATGCCGCCGTGGCCGCCGACCCGACCGATCCCGAGCTGTACAACAACCGGGGCAACGCCCTCCTCAACTCAGGCCAGGCCGCCGAGGCCCTGAAAGATTACGACCGCGCCATTGCCATGAAGCCGTCCGATCCGGCCTTTTTCACCAACCGGGGACTGGCCTATGAGCGTCTCGGTAACCCGCAACGGGCTTGCGCCGACTACCAGAGTGCGTGCGATCTCGGGGATTGCGCGTTTATCAAGAGTTTCAAGGAAGAAGGTCACTGCCGCTGACCGGCTCGGCAAGGATTGCCACCCCGAAAGCGCCTTCCCGGCCAATCGGCCGGGATCGTTGCATTGGATCGGTTCTTGCTGTTCCGATTGTTGGTGGCAGCCAAGTCCGGGTCCCTTTCCGGGTTCGGGACGGGCTGCCGCGAAACAGTTCCGGAGGCGGCTTGTGGCGTCACTGCGCATCCTGCTCGTCTGTCCCGACCCCAAAGGGCTTGGCACCATGGCTGCCGCCCTGTCCGGCCAATTTCCGGTTCTGGCGGCCCATTCGACCAATGACGCCCTGGCCCTCATCAAGCGTTTCGGTCCTTGCGACGCGGCGTTTTGCCAAGTCTTCGACGACCCGGAAGCCGGCGTCGCCTTTGTCAACGCCCTGTGCCGCGCGAGCCCCGGCATCATCGTGATCGCCCTCACCCAGCTCCCTTGCTCCAGAACCATTCTCCAGGCCGCCCAAAAGGGACTGGTCAACAGCATCTGCCTGTTGCCGCTTTCGCCCGAACTGCTCAGCGACAAGGCCCGCCATCTCCTGTCCGCGCGGCATCGGAGGCACTGCCTCGAAGTCCCCAGTGCCCATCTCACCCGCGAGGAGGTGGACTTCCTGCTTGGACGGTGCCAGCCGGAACATCCCCGGCCGCCCCAGGCGTCGAAAGTTTCCGCCCCGTCGTAAGACCTGCTCTATTTTGCCCCGTCCCGACGGCGCAGCAAAAACATACCGTACGTGGCCATCAAATTGGGGAAAAAGCGGACCACCCGGCCCTTTTCGTGGTGGTGGGGGGTACGCACGGCGGTCTCGTGCTCGATGGCAAAGCCTTCCTTGCAGCAAAATCGCCGGAAATCCCGGATGGTGATGACCCGGATGTTGGGCGTATCGTACCACTCGTAGGGCAGTTCCCGGGAGACCGGCGCCCGCCCCCGGAACAACAGCTGGCCCCTGATGCGGTAGAAGGCGAAGTTGGGAAAGCTCACGATGCCGCGCCTGCCCACCCGCAGCATCTGGCCGATGAGGCTGGCCGGATCGTAGACCTGCTGCAAGGTCTGGGACAGGATCACATAGTCGAAATGCCCGTCCGGGTAGTCCCGGACCTCCTCGTTGATGTCGCCGTGCAGGATCGACAGCCCCCGCTCGATCCCGCGCGTCACCTTGTCTTCCTCGCGCTCGATGCCGGTGCCGCGCACCTGCTTATCCACGGTCAGACGGTGAAGCAGGTCGCCCGAGCCGCAGCCCAGGTCGAGCACCGTGGCCCCGGGTTCGATCCAGGAGGCGATGAGGGACAGATCATAGCGCATGGTCGGCCTCCCGGCGGACATCCGCGGCCGCCCGATCGAGAAAACGGGCGATCAGGCCCGACAGGTTGGCGTTGGGCAGTAAAAAGGCGTCGTGGCCCCACCGGGCGTCGATCTCGACAAAGCTCACATCCAGGCCGTTTTTCTTCATGGCCTGGACCATGGCCCGGGACTGGTAGGTCGGATACAGCCAGTCCGAGGTGAACGAGGCCACCAAAAACCGGCAGCGGGCCTTGGCAAAGGCGGCCACGGCCGAACCGCAGCCATGGGCCGCTTCCAGGTTGAAATAGTCCGCCGCCTTGGTCACGTAGAGAAACGAATTGGCGTCGAAGCGGTCCACGAATTTCTGGCCCTGGTAGCGCAGATAGGATTCCACCTGGAAATCCGCCTCGTCGAAGCCGAAGGAAATCTCGCACCGGTCCTGGAGCCGGCGGTCGAACTTCTGGCGCATGGCCTCGTCGGACAGGTAGGTGATGTGTCCGATCATGCGGGCCACGGCCAGACCATGGCCGGGCTTGTCGTCGGCGTAATAATCGCCGCCGTTCCATTTGGGATCGGCCATGATGGCTTGGCGGGCCACCTCGTTGAAGGCGATGGCCAGGGCCGAGTGCTTGGTGGTGGTGGCCAGCGGCACGGCCGAACGCACCATGTCCGGATAGCGCACCGCCCATTCGAGGACCTGCATGCCGCCCATGGAACCGCCGATGACGCACAAGAGCTTTGCGACGCCCAGGTGCTCGACCAGCCGTTTCTGGGCCCGGACCATATCGCCGATGGTGATGACCGGAAAGGTCAGGCCATACGGCTTGCCCGTGGCCGGGTCGAGGGAGGTGGGACCGGTCGAGCCCATGCAACCGCCGATGACATTGGAGCAGATGACAAAATAGCGGTCGGTGTCGATGGGCTTGCCCGGGCCGATCATGAGGTCCCACCAGCCGGGCTTGGCATCGCTTTTGTCGTAATAGCCGGCGGCATGGGAGTCGCCGGTCAGGGCGTGCAGGACGAGCACGGCGTTTTGCGCCTGGCTGTCCAGGGTGCCGTAGGTCTCGTAGGCCAGGGTCACCGGCCCGAGGCTCCGGCCCGATTCCACGATCAGGGGCTGGTCGGCGTCGGCGAAGGTGAAAAAACGCTTCTCCACCTGCCCGACCGAGGCCCCGGCTGTCGCCTGTTCCACGTATTCGCTCATGGCTACCTCGGACACATACCCTACCAGAACGGCCGGAAAACCTCCAGGGGGCAGCCCCCCGGCCACCCGAGGGGTGCTGTACGGCCAGGCCGGCTTGACGTATAGGGGCCCCATCGCGCGCACGCGCGACCACCCTTGCACGGAGGCCTCCGACCGTCATGCGTATTCCTGTCCGTTCCCTGCTTCTGGCCCTGGCCATCACGACCTGTCTGGCGCGTCCTGGTCTCGGCGCCGATCCGGCCAAAAAACCGACCGATTTTCGCGGCATCCGCTGGGGGGACGCCGCGTCGAAAATCCCTGGGCTGACCGTCGTGGACCGCGACGGCGAAATCACCCACTACGACCGGCCCGGCGAAAAAAAGGATCTGGGCGGCATCCCCTTGCAGCATGTCACCTATTCGTTTTTCAAGGGCCAGTTCTACCACGCCGAGATCGGCTACGAAGGGCAAGGCGCCTACGAAGCCCTGCAACACAGCCTGGAACAAAAATACGGCCCCCCGGATGCCGTGCGGCAAAAAACCGATGCCTCCGGCCACCACTATGAGGTGGCGGTCTGGAGCTGGCCCGGCTACGCCTTCATCGGCAACCGCCACGACAAGGACAGCCCCCGGGGCCGCATCTTCTATTTCTACGATCCGCTGACCGACCAGTCCGCCAAGGCCCAGGGACTGTCCCCCAAACCGCAGCCGGGCAAGGCCGGGACCTACACCGTGCAAAAGGGCGACAGCCTGTCGCGCCTGGCCAAACAGTTCGGCGTGGGCGCGGACGATCTGGCCAAGGCCAATCCCGGACTCACGGAGAAAACCCTCAAGGCCGGCGCCACCATCAATGTGCCGGGTAAGGTTGCCTCGCCGGCGGCCGGAGCCGCTGACAAAGCCGCTGTCCCAACGCCGGACCGGACCCCCACGCCCTTGGCCAAGCCGGCCCCGATGGCCGCGCCGACCTCCTCCGGCGGATTCATCGAATACAAGGTCAAGGATGGCGACATCCTGTCCAAGGTGGCCAATGCCCACGGCGCCCGCACGCGCGATGTCGTCGCGGCCAACCCCGGCATCAATCCCGATGCCCTGCGCCCGGGCACGATACTGCGGATACCGGCCGGCAAGGCCGCCGCGACACCCGCGTCCGCGCCCCAACCGACAACCGCCCCACCGGCCGCATCGCAACCGGCCGACACCTCGGCACCGTCCACGCCGGCGCCAGTCGCGCCGTGATCGATAGACGTGATCGACACCGGTAAAAGCTATTTATCAATCTGATTTGTCAGAAGAAATAGACCGTGCTATGAGCAGAGGGTCGCGTCCTGTCCCACGCGACCCTCTGCCATGCGCAAACTGACAGCCATTTTGCTTTCGATCTGGACCTACCGGATCGTCCGCGCCGCCCTGGGGGCGAGCTTCATTGCGGCCGGCGTGCTCAAGCTGGCCGACGTCAAAGCCTTTGTCCTGACCATCAAGGCCTTTTCCATCCTGCCAAGCGACATCGTCCAGCCCGTGGCCGTGGCCCTGCCCGTGCTCGAAATCGTGGGCGGTGTGCTGCTTGTCTGCGACGCCCCGGGCGGACTGGCCATCATCGGCGGGCTCCTGGTCCTTTTCCTCGGCGTGGTCACCAACGCCATCCGCCAGGGCCTCGACATCGATTGCGGTTGCTACGGCCCAGACGATCCGGAAGGCGCGGTCTACCATGGCCTGTGGCCGACATTGTGGCGTGACCTGCTCATGCTGGCCGGGGTGGGTTACGGCCTGCTGTGGCGACGCCTGCGTGACCGGCGCCAACCCCGCTCCCAAACCTCAACCCGGAAGGAGACCTCATGCGCGCAGTCAAACTGACCCTGACCCTGGCTCTGCTGTCCCTGGTCTGTCTGGCCCAGACCGCCCTGGCCAACAAGTTCGAGGATGAAACCGCCAAGGAAAAGGAAGCCGTCAAGCTCGTGCGCGACACCCAGAAAGGCGGCTATGGGCTCGTCTCCACCGAAGAGCTCAAAGCCTGGATCGACGCGGGCAAACCCATGGTCATCGTGGACACCATGCCCTTTGCCGACAGCTACCAGAAGGAACATGTGCCGGGCGCGGTCAATTTCCTGTTTCCCATCCCGGACATGGAGAAGTGGGACACCAAGGAGACCGGCGGCAAGACCGAAGCCGATTACGCCAAGCTGCTCGGACCGGACAAAAACAAGACCATCGTGATCTACTGCGGCTTCGTCAAATGCACCCGCAGCCACAACGGCGCGGTGTGGGCGAAAAAGCTCGGCTATAAAAACGTGTACCGCTACCCGGGCGGCATCTTCGGCTGGAAGGGCGCCGGCTATCCCGCGGAAGCGGCCAAGTAGGCGCTGGTTCGAGATGCCGGGAGGGGAACGCCTCCGGTGTCCAGGAGGGGGCCACTGCCCCCTCCAGGACCACCCCGAAAGGGGCCGCAATACACTGCCCCTCATTCAAACTTAGCAGAACCTTTCAGGGGTCCGGGGCGATCAACCCACCAGACCCCAGGAACGGTTTATCGAGACCCAAAAAAGTTCGCCGCCCGCAAAGCTTGCGCGGCCCCCTTCGGGATGGGTCCGGGAAGGGGGTGACCCCCTTCCCGGCCGCCGGAGGCATCTTCTCCTCCTCCTCCCTCCCTACCCCTTTCGCGCAAAAAGCGCCGCCGCCAGATCGGACAGGGTGCCGACCTTGGTGCCGGGGCACAGGATCGGGCCGTAGCCGAGCCGTTCGGCCTGCTTGAGGCGGGTGTCGTGGCCGGCCACGGGCCGGATGCGGCCGGATAGGTCCACTTCGCCCCAGAGCACGGCGCCGGGCGGCAGGGGGCGGTCGTAAAAGGACGAGAGCACGGCGGCGGCAATGCCGAGATCCAGGCCCGGGTCCTGGATTTTGAGCCCACCGCCGATCTTGGCGTAGATATCGGTCTGGCCGAAATTGAGGCGCAGGCGTTTTTCGAGCACGGCCAGCAGCAGATGCAGCCGGCCCACATCCAGCCCCAAAGCGGCCCGGCGCGGCATGGCCAGAAACGATTTGGCGGCTAGGGCCTGGATCTCCACGGCAAAAGGCCGACGCCCCTCCACGGCCATGACCACGGCCGACCCCGAGGTAGCCGGGTCCCGGTCGCCGAGGAAGAAGGTGGAAGGGTCCGGGACTTCGGACAGCCCGCCTTCCCGCATTTCCATGACGAGCAGTTCGTCGGTCGGGCCGTAGCGGTTTTTGAGCACGCGCAGGATGCGGAAAAGATGGCGGCGCTCGCCTTCGAGGTAGAGCACCGTGTCGACCATGTGTTCGAGGAGCTTGGGGCCGGCGATCTGGCCGTCCTTGGTGACATGGCCGACCAGGATCAGGCAGGCCTGGCCGCGCTTGGCCGCTTCCACGCAGGCTGCGGCCACGGCCCTCACCTGGGACACGCTGCCCGAGGCGCCCTCGACCGAGGCCGCGTGCATGGTCTGCACCGAGTCCACGATGACGAGTTCCGGCGCGTCGGCGGATTCGAGGACCGCGACGGCGGCGGCTGCGTCCGTGGTCGAGGCGGCGAGCAGCCCGTCGCACAGCACGCCAAGGCGTTCGGCCCGGGCCCGCAGCTGGGGCATGGATTCCTCGCCCGAAATATAGACCACCCGCCGGCCGGCCTGGGCAGCGAATCCGGCCAGCTGTAAAAGAAGAGTCGATTTGCCGATGCCCGGCTCCCCGCCGACCAGCACCGCACCACCCGGGGTGATGCCGCCGCCGAGCACCCGGTCCAGACCTTCGATGCCCGTGGGCCAGGGCGTGAAATCCTCCACCGGATGGGTGGCCAGGGGCATGGGTTCGGCCGTGCCGGAGGGAACTCCCCCGGCAGCGGTCACGCGCCCGGGCACAGCCGCCCGCTCGGCCATGGTGTTCCAGGCCCCGCATCGGGGACACTGGCCGCGCCAAGTCAGCGAGGTGCCGCCGCACTCGGCGCAGACGAAAACGCGTTTGGACTTGCCCGCCATCCGGCCTACTGCCTGGGCGGATCCTTGGCGTCCACGACCTTGACCCCGAACTCCTTGACCGCCTCGGGCGGATCGAAAAACACGACCATGAACGGTGTTTCGCCGCCGGTCTGGATGTTCGTATTGTTGGTGAGCACCCCGACCTGGGAGGACAGGGCGGCCTTGAGTTCGTCGCGGGTCATGACCTGGAGCTGAAAAAGCGAGACCGTGTTGCCGGCCAGGGCGTCCTGGGAGGCCAGGGACGCACCCTTGTCGTCGAACAGCGTGGCCTGGAGCTTGATCATCTCCTTGGGCGTCTTGAAATTGTTGACCGCCTTGCCCTCGATGACAAAAAGCTGGCCCGCCTTCTCGTTGGAGACGTAATACTGGCGGACGTTTTGCAGCATGATGTCCTTGACCTTGGCCGCGTCCTCGGGCTTGACCGGCGTCTCGGCCGCCGGTGTCCCGGCGGCCGGCGCAGCGGGCTTGCCGGCTTCGGGAGCCGCGGCTTCAGGCGCGGCCGGGGCGGATGCGGGCGCTTCCGGCTTGGCCGGAGCACTGGCCGCCGGCGGTTCGGCCGGAGCCGTGGCCGCCTTTTTCCCAGGCCACAGATCAAGGAAATGGATGGCGGCCCCCAGGGCCAGCAGGATGACCAGCAGGGCGCCACCGATGATGAGCAGCCGGCGGCGACGTTCATTTGACGGTCGGCTGCCGGGCAGCGGGATATCGGCCACGTCGGACAGGCTGAATCCCGGCCGCACCGGGCCGTCGTCCTCGGACGCCTCGTCGACCGGGGCGTCGAACGGTTCGGCCGCGGAAGGCTTGGACGCGCTCTGCCCAGCGGCGGGCACGTCCTTGGGGGGCGCCGCCATGGCCGCACCGGCTGTTTCCGGCGGCGCGGTCATGTCATCGGGAAAATCAAAGTCCGTCAGCCCGGCCACGGATTCGGACTCGGGCTCGGGCGGCGAAACCGGAAAAACATGGCGGCATTTGCCGCAACGGACCTTGGCTCCGCCGGAACCGATCTTGTCGTCGGGAAGCCGGAACTTGGCCTGGCAATTCGGGCATTGTACGATCATGGTGCCGTGTCCCACCCTGTTGGCGTTTTTGGGCCAACCCCTTGCAATAAGAGGGCCGAAACCTAGCGGCTCAGCTCATACACGCCGCGAAGACGGCGCAAGCGCTCGTTGAAATCCATGCCGTAGCCAACCAGGAAAACCGGCGGCGCCGTGAACCCGACAAAGTCCACGGTCACCTCCACCTCCCGGCGGTAGGGCTTGTCGAGCAGCACGCACGAGGCCAGGCTGGCCGGCCCGCGCTCGCGCAAGCGCGCCAATAGCGCGGCCAGGGAGCGGCCCGTATCGACGATATCGTCCACCACCAGCACATGGCGCCCGGCGATGTCGGTCCGCAGATCGGACAAAAACCGCAGTTCCCCCGGGGAGGTACCCGCGCCGTAACTGGCCAGCCTTACGAAATCAAGGACCGGGCAAAAGGTCAAGGCGCGCAACAGATCGGCCAGAAAGGGCAGCGCTCCGGTCAGCACCCCGACCATGACCACGTCCCGATCCGTCCCGGCATAGCGCGCCGACACTTCCCGGCCCAGTTCCGCCACGCGGGCGGCCACGGCCGCTTCGGAAAACACCTCGCGCAAGGTCTCCGCCATCGGTCCCCCTTGCGTTGGCCCCTACATCTCCATGATGAGCGCGGCTTCGTCGCACTCGGGAAACTTGGGGCAGTTGATGCAATCGGCCCAGACCTTCTGGGGCAGCTTTTCCTTTTCCACTGGGACAAACCCCAGGCGCTCGAAAAAATGCGCCCGATAGGTCAGGGTGAAGACCCGGTAAATCCCCAGGGTCACGGCGTCGCTCAAACACGCTTCGACCAGCTTGCCGCCCCAACCCTGCTTCTGCACGGTTTCGTCCACGGCCAGGGAACGGATCTCGGCAATGTCCTCCCAGCAGATGGACAAGGCACAACAGCCATGGATCGTCGACCCGTCGCGTTCGGCCAGGACAAAGAAGTCCCGCACATGGCTATAAAGCTGGTTGAAGGAACGCGGCAACAAAAATTCCTGGCGCGCGCAATGCAGCAGCAGACCATGGATCTGCTTGACGTCCGGGATACGCGCCTTGCGGATAAAGAGATCGGTCATGAACCATTATCTTTGAGCAGGGACGTGATCACCTGCCGCAGCATCTCGCCGGGCATGTAGCCGGCATGGTTAAGGGCCTGCTGACCGGTGGTGTCGTAGACCAGGGTTTTGGGGATCATCTTGACCCCAAAGGTGGTCAGAACATCGGGATCGGCCAGATGCACCGGGAAATTAAACGGCGTCTGCTTGACGAACCGGAAATACTGGGACTGATCCTGATCCAGGGAAATGCCCAGGAACACGACCTTCTCCGGGGGGAAAGCGCGCCGGGCTTCGATAAACTCCGGAATTTCCATGAGACACGGCTTGCACCAGGAAGCGAAGAAGTCGATCACCACCACCTTGCCCTGGGCGGCGGTAATGGCGTCCAGGACTTCCTGGCCGGTAATGGGGCCGGATTCCTGGGCAAAGGCCTGACTCCAGGCGGCCAGGGTCAGGGCCAGGGCAAGACAAAGCGGACGTATACGCAAGGGCGTCCTCCAAACGAGTCGGATCGGCGGTGCGCGACGCGCCACGCCAGGGGCAGGTTTAATCCAAAGGCCGGCGGGCGCGCCAGCCTTTTTTAGGCCGGGGTTTCGAGCAAGGCCTTGGCCTGGCGCACGGCGTCCACGGCGTCGGCGGCATGGGCATCGGCGCCGATGGCCCGGGCAAAGGCCTCGGTGACCACCGCCCCGCCGACCATGACCCGGGTGGAAAGTCCCCGTTCCCGCACCAGACGCACGGTATCCTCCATGCGCACCATGGTGGTGGTCATAAGCGCCGACAGCCCGATGATGGACGCGCCGTTTTCCGCGGCCGCATCCACGATGCGCACCGCCGGCACGTCCTTGCCCAGGTCGATGACCTCGAACCCGTGGTTTTTGAGCATCAGGCAGACGATGTTCTTGCCGATGTCGTGGATGTCGCCCTCGACCGTGGCCATGACGATACGGGCCTTGGCCGCGCCGGCCGTCTTGGCCAAAAGCGGTTCCAGGCGGGTAAATCCCGCCCGCATGGTCTCGGCGGCCACGAGCAGCTGGGGCAGGAAGAATTCCTTGCGCTCGTAGCGCTCGCCCACGTCCATGATGGCCGGAATGAGGTCCTCGTCGAGGATGGCGGCGGCGGTGCGGCCCGAGGCCAAGGCCTCGTCAATCAGGCCGTCGATGGCGTTGCGTTTGCCCCGGATCACGGCCTGGCGCAAGGGATTGCCATCCGCCCCGCTTTCCGCGGCCGCGGTTCCGGCCGCTGCCGCCACGGGCTGGCTCGGCTTCCAGGCGCCGTACCGGGCGATGAAGCGGCCGGCCTGGGGATCGCGCCCGAGCAGCACCTCGCCGGCGCCGGAGGTCTCCATGAGCCGGGCGATATTGGGGTTGGCGATGGCGGCGGCCAGGCCCGCGCCCAGGCACATGGCGAAAAAGGCGCTGTTGACGAGTTCACGGGCCGGCAGGCCAAAGGAAATGTTGGACAGACCCAGGACGGTCGGCAGGCCGAAACGCTCCCGGCACACCCGGATGGTCTCGAGGCAAGCGAGCGCCGCCTCGGGCTTGGAGGACACGGTCAGGGCCAGGGCATCGACCAGGATGAGCCGGCGGGGAATGCCCAGCCCGTCGGCCTGGGCCACGAGTTCCTCGATGATGGCCAGGCGCTCGGTCGCCGTGACTGGCAGCTTGCGGCCCTTGAGCGGCAACAGGATAAACGGGGCGCCGTGCCGGCGGCAGATGGGCCCGAGGGTTTCCATGCGCCCGGGTTCGCCGCTGATGGAATTGACAAGCGGCGTGCCCGGCGAGGCCCACAGGCCCTCGGTCAGGGCGTCGATGTTGTTGGAGTCCAGGCACAGGGGCAGGGTTTCCCGCTTGGTGAGCTCCAAGGCCAGTCCCGGCAGCACCGCCGCCTCGTCCACCATGGGCGCGCCCACGTTGACGTCCAGGATGGCGGCCCCGGCCAGACGCTGCTCCTCGGCCAGGGCCAGGGCCCGACCGTACTGCCCGGCCACGAGTTCGGCGGCCAGGTCGGCCTTGCCGGTGGGGTTGATGCGCTCACCGATGATGGCGCAGGGCTGGCCCCCGCCCAGGGCCACGGTGGTCGCCCGGGTGGTGACGGCCAAAAGCGGATGCGTGGCCGGGGTGGGCCGGGTCCAGCTCTTCCCGGACAAGGCCTTGGCCAAGGCGGCGATATGGGCCGGGGTGGTGCCGCAACAGCCGGACAGGGCCTTGGCCCCGATGTCCGCGAACCGGGCGGTTTTTTCCGCGAATTCCTCCGGACCCATGGGAAACACGGTGCGACCGTTTTCGAGGCGAGGAATCCCGGCATTGGGCTTGACAAAAAAGGGCGTGGACAGGCGGTTAGCGAACACGCGCACCACTGCGGCCATGTCGTCCGGGCCCTGGCCGCAGTTGACGCCGACCAGCTCGACGCCGAGGTTTTCCATGGCGTCGACAAAGACCTCGGGACTCGAACCGGTGAGGCTCGTCAGGCCCTCGAAGGTCATGCACACGGCCACGGGCAGGTCGCACACCTCCCGGGCGGCCAGGACAAGGGCCTTGGCCTCGGCCAGGTCAAAATGGGTCTCGCCGACGATCAGGTCGCAGCCACCGGCGGCCAAGCCTTTGATCTGCTCGGCAAAGGCGGCCACGAGCTCGCGCAGGCTGACCTTGCCAAGGGGCGCCACGAACTGGCCGGTGGGCCCGACCGAACCGGCCACGAACCCGCCGGGACCGGCCGCCTGCCGGGCCAGCCTGGCCATCTCGCGGTTGAGCCCGACCACGTCGGTGCCGGCCGGCAGCTTGAACCGCGATCCGCCGAAGGAGTTGGCGGTGATGACCCGGGAGCCCGCGTCCACGTATTCCCGCTGGGTGGCCACGATGGCCTCGGGATGGGCCAGGCCGAAAAGTTCCGGGGACTCGCCCGGGGCCAGGCCCCGACCCTGGAGCAGGGTGCCCATGGCCCCGTCGAAGATCAGGATGCCGTCGTCGGCAAGCGCTTGTCTGAAATCGCTCACACCCACTCCTTCATCGTTCTCGGCCGGTTCGGGTTTGAAACGAGCCTCGTCTACTGAAAAACGTTGAAAAGGACAAACCAAAACTTTATGGTGTCGATTAGCCACGCTCGACAGACGGCCCTTGGCGGCGCCCGGGCCGCCCGAAAAGTTTCCGACGCGGTCCGTGTCGCGACCATATAACCCGACCGACTTCACGATGGAACAAGCAGAAGATCCCGAATTGATTCTCGACGATACGGACAAAGAACCCGAAGATCCCGACACCGACACCCTGGAGTCCGAAACCGAAGAAGATACGTTCCGGTTGCCGGTTCCACGGCCGGCTTCGGGCGGTTCCCTGACCGTCCGGGATCCGTTGCAACTCTACCTGCGCGAGATCAGCAAATTCCCCATGCTCGCCCCGGAAGAGGAGCTGGAACTCGCCCGGCGGGTGCGCGACGTCGGGGACCAGAAGGCCGCGTTCCGCCTCATTTCCTCCCATCTGCGCCTGGTAGTCAAAATCGCCATGGACTTCCAGCGGCGCTGGATGCAAAACGTCCTGGACCTCATCCAGGAGGGCAATGTCGGCCTCATGCGCGCGGTCAAGAAGTTCGACCCCGACAAGGGCATCAAATTCTCCTATTATGCCGCCTATTGGATCAAGGCCTACATCCTCAAGTACATCATGGACAACTGGCGGATGGTCAAGATCGGGACCACCCAGGCCCAGCGCAAGCTGTTTTACAACCTGAACAAGGAACGCCAGCGGCTCCAGAATCTGGGCTTTGATCCGAGCGCATCCCAACTCTCCGAAGCCTTGAACGTGACCGAGGCCGACATCGTGGAAATGGACCAGCGCTTAAGCGGCAACGACCTGTCCCTGGACGTGTCCCTGGGCGAGGATTCGTCGGCCACGCGCATGGATTTCCTGCCGGCCCTGACGCCTGGCATCGAGGAGATGTTGGCCGGCGACGAAATCGCCCATCAGCTCGACAAGCATATCCAGAGCATCCGACCGCAACTCAATGAAAAGGAAATCGACCTGCTCGACAACCGCATGCTCTCCGATTCGCCGGTGACCCTGCGGGAAATCGGGACCAAGTACGGCATCACCAGGGAACGTGTGCGCCAGATCGAGGCCCGGCTGCTCGAAAAGCTGCGGGACCATCTGTCCAAGCGCATCGAGGACTTTTCCTCGGATTGGATTCACAAGGAAGACTAGTTTCGAAGTGACCGCTTCCGTTTCCCGGGACACGCCCGGCCGCCAGGCCGGTCGGTTTCGAACCGGGACGAAAGCCCCTTCCCGAACGCAATACGCGCGGCCAGGCCACGTTCCCCTTCCGCCTCCGGACGGAACGGAAGAGCCCGCCGCATCGGATGCCGGCCATGTCTGATACGACGCATCGCCATTTCCCGGCGCGACTGCCACTCGTTTTCGTGTTGGCCCTGTTACCGTGCCTGCTCTCCAACTCCTGCGCCTCGTCGACCGGGGCGCGCAAGGCCCACGCCTCCAAGGAACTTTCCGCCGCGGCCGAAACCGATTACCTGTTCCTCGTCTACCAGGACCTCCTGCGCCAGGGGAACAAGGACGAGGCCCTCGCCACCTTGGAAGACCTGGCCAAGCGCCATCCCTCCCCGGACATCCTCGTGGAACTGGCCAACCTCCAATGGGGCCAGAACGAGCGCGAAAAAGCCACCGCCACCCTGGAAAAGGGCCTGTCCGCCTTTCCCGAGGCCCGGCAACTCACCTTCTACCTGGCCAACGCCTACCAGATGCGGCGCATGAACGCCGAGGCCGTCCAGGTCCTGGAACGCTTCCTGGCCCAGCATCCGGGCGACGCCCCGGCGGGCCGGGAACTGGCCTCCATCCTGATCGATGCCGGCAAGTTCAAGGAGGCGGCCGACCTGCTCACCAAGCTGCCGGCGGACAAGCGCGGCCCAGCCGGTGCCTTCCTCCTGGCCAAGACCGCCGCCGGCCAGGGACAACCCAAGGAGGCCATCCGCTTCCTGCGTGAGGCCCTCGCCCAGGACCAGACCCTTATGCCGGCCTGGGCGGATCTGGCCTTGCTGCTGGAACGCGAGGGCGACATCAAAGGCGCCGAGGACTGCTACCGGACCATGATGTCCCAAGGCGAGGACACCACGGAAATCCGGGCCAAGCTCGTGCGCCTGGCCATCAAACGCAAGGACCCGGCCGCCGCGCTCAAGCTCCTTGGTGCGGCCGCCACGGACAAGTCCCTGCTCCTCGACGCCATGACCGCCTTCATCGAGGCCAAGTACGTCAAGCAGGCTCGCCAGACCCTGGCCATGCTGACGGCCCTGGACCCCAAGAGTCCGGAACTGCCCTTTTACCGGGCCGTGCTCGCCTACGAGGGCGAAAAAAATCCCCGGGCCGCCTTGGACATCCTGGCCAAGGTGCCCCAGGACAGCCCCAATTACGACAAGGCTCTCGGGTTTCGCATCCAGATCGCCCTGGAGATCGGCGAGATGGCCACGGCCCGAGAGCTCGTGCGCCAGGCCCGGGAACGCTTCCCCGACAACAAGGAATTCCTGGCCGTGGACGCGGCCATCCGGGACAAGCTCGGCCACACCGACGAGGCGGCCGACATCCTCAAGCTGGCCGTGGACAAGTGGTCCAACGACCTCGACCTGCTCTACCGCTACGGCGTGGCCCTGGAAAAACTCAAGCGCCGCGACGAGGCCACCCGGGTCATGGAAAAGATCGTGAACCTCGACCCGAAAAACGCCGACGCCCTCAACTATCTCGGCTATTCCCTGGCCGAGGAGGGACGCGACCTGGACAAGGCCCTGGTCATGATCAACACGGCCCTGGAGCGCGAGCCCGACAATCCCTTCTTCCTCGACTCCCTGGCCTGGACTCTGCACAAGCTCAAGCGGTCCACCGAGGCCCTGGCCACCATCCAGCGGGCCGTCTCCCACAAAGTCACCGACGCCATCATCTGGGAACACTACGGCGACATCGCCGCGGCCGCCGGCCGCAAGGCCGAGGCGGTCAAGGCCTACCGCACCGCCCTGGATCTCGGCTCCGATACCCCGGACGCGGTCCGCAAGAAACTGGAGGGACAGTTGTAATGTCCGCCACGATCCGTTTCGCCCGTTGCCTGCTGTGCCTTGGTCTGGCCGTGCTCGCCGCCGGCTGCGCCGCCACCCGGCCCACCGGCCCGGGCCTCGGCGAGGCCAAGGCCGTCTACGCCACCTTCCTGGACAACCAGGCCAAGGCCAGCCGGGTCGCCGCCTTTTCCCTGACCGGGTCCATGAGTTTTGCCGCCCACGGCAAGAGTGGCCGCCTCAATTACCGCTTCTACGGCAACCTAGCCGATCCGGCCCGCCTGGACCTGGCCACCACCATGGGCGGGGCCTACGCCGGCCTGCGCGAGGACGCCTCGGAATTCACCGCCTACGTGCCCGGCAAAAACACGGTCTTCCGCCACGCCGACACGCGCCTGGGCGCGGCCAAGCTCGGCATGCCCCTGCCCTTCACCCTGCGCGAGATGGCAGCCCTGGCCTGCGGCCGTTTCGGCGAGCTGGCCCCGGCCAAGTACGGCGCGGCCAAAAAGGTCCAGGACGGCTACCAGTACACCTTTTCCGGAGACCCGCGTCTGTCCGCCCTGACCCTTGACTTCGAAGGAAAACCGCGACATCTCACCGGGCGGGGGGTGGAACCATGGCAGGTCGACTTTACCGATGACGAGCCCGTGCCCGGCATGGCCGTGCCGGTCGCCCGCAAGCTGACCCTGACGACGCCGGGCGGATCGTCCCTGATCATCCGCGTCAAGAGCCTGCAACTGCGCTCCGACCCCTATCCGGCCGCCGATCTGGAACTTCCGGTCCCCGCCCATGCCGCGTCCCGTTCCCTGGACATGCCCGGGGACGGTTCGTTGTTGCCGGAATTGTAAGCCGGCGGCCCTCTACCGCGCCGCCCGACGGCCGAACCTCTTGCCCAGGAGAGTCGCCATGCCACGCATGCTCTTTCTCGGTTCCGACCATGCCGGAGTGGCCCTCAAGGCCGCCCTCGTCGCCTATCTGACCGAGGCCGGCCACACCCTGACTGATCTCGGGCCCTACGACACCACAAGCGTCGACTACCCCGACTACGCCAAGCTCGTGTGCCATAAGGTCCTCGAAACGCCCGATTCCCTCGGTATTCTCATCTGCGGCACCGGCATCGGCATGTCCATGGCCGCCAACCGCATGCCCGGCATCCGGGCGGCGGTGTGCGTCAACGAATACCTGGCCCGGCTCACCCGGATGCACAACAACGCCAATGTGCTGTGCCTGGGCGAGCGTGTCATCGGCGTGGGGCTGGCCGCCTCCATCACCGACGTTTTCCTGGCCACCGGCTTCGAAGGCGGCCGCCACCAGCGGCGCATCGACGGCATCGAGAGCTGCCGGTTCGTCGACGACACCCTCAACCCCTAACCGCCCCCTGCCAAGGACCCCTCTCATGACCACCAACACCGCTGCCATCGACCGCCAGGCCGTCAACGTCATCAAGGGCCTCGTCATGGACGCCACCCGCAAGGCCAATTCCGGCCATCCGGGCGGCGCCATGTCCTCGGCCGACATGGCCTACGTGCTGTTTAAGGATTTTCTGCGCTACGACCCGGCCGACCCGGCCTGGTTCGACCGTGACCGTTTCGTGCTCTCGGCCGGCCACGAGTCCATGCTGCTGTATTCCCTGCTCACCCTGCGCGGTCTGCTGACCATCGAGGACCTGACGCGCTTTCGCCAGTTCGGCAGCCGCACCCCGGGCCATCCCGAAAACGAAGGCACCCCGGGCGTGGAATGCACCACCGGCCCCCTGGGCCAGGGTTTTTCCATGGCCGTGGGCATGGCCGTGGCCGAGGCCATGCTGCGCGCGCGCCTGGGCGAGGACATCGCCTGCCACCGCACCTTCGCCCTGGCCTCGGACGGCGACATCCAGGAGCCGGTCTGCCTCGGTTCGGCCGCCCTGGCCGGACTGTGGGGCTTGAACCACCTCGTCGTGCTCTACGACCGCAACCAGGTCCAGCTGGCCGGCCCGACCAACCGCAGCGACGCCACCGACCACAAGAAGGTTTTTGAAGGTCTGGGCTGGCGGGTCATCGAGATCGACGGCCACGACCACGAGGCCATCCGGGCCGCCCTGGCCTCGGCCATGACCGAAAAAAAGCGCCCCACCCTGATCATCGGCAACACCGTCATCGCCCGGGGCTCGGCCGGCATGGAAGGCAACTGCGCTTCCCATGGCGCGCCCTTTTCCGAGGCCGAGATCAAGGCCACCAAGCAGCTGCTCGGCCTGCCCGAGGAGCCGACCTTTTACCTGCCCGACGATATCCGGCTCCACTTCCAGTCCCGGTCCGGCGAACTCCTCGGCGCGCGCCGCGACTGGAACGCCCGACTCGAAGGCCGGCTGGACTCCGACGCGACCTTCGAGGACCTGTGGCGCCGGATCAAACGGACGCCGGGCAACCGGACCCTGGCCTGGCCCACCTTCGAGACCGCCAAGCCCATTGCCACCCGTTCGGCCTGGGGCGCGGCCCTCAATGCCCTCATCGACCAGCTGCCCTTGCTGGTCGGCGGCTCGGCCGATCTCGACCCCTCCAACCAGACCGAAAAATTCCGCGAACTGACCGGGGTGTTCGGCCGGGACAATCCCCTGGGCCGCAACATTTCCTTCGGCGTGCGCGAATTCCCCATGGGTGCCATCGTCAACGGCATCTCCCTGCACGGCGGACTCCTTCCGTTCGGGGCGACGTTTCTCATCTTCTCCGACTACGAGCGCAACGCCCTGCGCATGTCGGCCCTGCAGCGCCTGCCCGTCCTGCACGTCTTCACCCACGATTCCTTCTACGTGGGCGAGGACGGCCCGACCCACGAGCCCATCGAACAGACGAGCTCCCTGCGCCTGATCCCGAACATGCTCGTCATGCGCCCGGCCGATGCCAACGAGACCAGCTCCTGCCTGGAAGCGGCCCTGACCCAGATCGACCGGCCCACGAGCCTGCTCCTCACGCGCCAGAACCTGCCCGTGCTCGATCACAAAACCTTCCCCAACCTCAAGGAAGGAACCAAGCGCGGCGGCTACATCCTCCAGGAAGCCCCGGGCGGCGTGCCGGACCTCGTGCTGCTGGCCTCGGGCTCCGAGGTTTCCCTGTCCATGGAAGCGGCCAAGCTCCTGCCGGACCTCAAGATCCGCATCGTGAGCCTGCCCTGCATGGAACTTTTCAACGAGCAGCCGGCGGACTACCGCGAGGCCGTGCTCGGCCCGGTCGGCACCCCGCGCTTCGCCACGGAAGCCGGTCGGCCGGAGCTGTGGTGCCAGTACACCGGCAGCCTCGACCGGGTGCACGGCATCTCCCACTTCGGCGCCTCGGCCCCGGCCGGTAAGCTTTGCCAGGCCTACGGCTTCACGCCCGAAACCCTGGTCGCCAAGATCAAGGCCGCCCTGGCCTTGTAGCATGTCATGATCGCGGCGGCCCGGACACTTCCGGGCCGCCGTTCAAACAGGGCGACATTTCTTTTATCTCGCCGCATCTCCCCGCAAAGGAGCACCACATGGAAGCGCCGGACAGAAATCTCGGATTGGATCTCGTACGGGTAACGGAAGCAGCGGCCCTGAGCTGTTCGCGCTGGCTCGGCCGCGGCGACAAGAACGCCGGCGACCAGGCGGCCGTGGACGCCATGCGGCTGTCGTTCAACACCCTGCCCATCGACGGCGTCATCATCATCGGTGAAGGCGAAAAGGACGAGGCCCCCATGCTCTACAACGGCGAGCGCGTGGGCAGCGGCCAGGGCATTGCCGTGGACGTGGCCGTGGACCCGGTGGAGGGCACCAACCTGCTCGCCTACGGCCGTCCCAACGCCATTTCCGTGGTCGGCATCGCGCCCCGGGGGTCCATGTTCAACCCGGGCCCCAGCTACTACATGCGCAAGCTCGTGGTGCCGGCCCAGGCCAGGGACGTGGCCGACCTGGACGCGCCCGTGGAGGACAACCTCAAGCGCATTGCCCGGGCTCTCGGCAAGGACGTGGACGATCTGGTCGTTTTCGTCCTGGACAAGCCGCGCCATGCCGATCTCATCGCCTCCATCCGCCGGGCCGGAGCGCGTATTCAGCTCCACACCGACGGCGACGTGGCCGGTTCGCTCATGGCCGTGGACCCGGATCACGTGGTGGACATCATGATGGGCACGGGCGGCACACCGGAAGGCGTGCTGTCGGCCTGCGCCATCCGGGCCCTGGGCGGCCGGATGCTCGCCCGCCTCGATCCCCAGAAGGACGTGGAAAAACGCGCCCTGGCCGAGGCCGGCATCGATTGCACGCGGATTTTCACCGAAGAAACGCTGGTCAAAAGCGACGACACCTATTTCGCCGCCTCGGGCATCTCGGGCGGCACGTTTTTGCGCGGCGTGCGCTTCACCGGCACCCACGCCATCTGCAATTCCATGGTCATGCGCGGCAAGACCGGCACCATGCGCCGCATCGAAACGCGCATCCGCCTGGACAAGCTCATGCAGATCAGCGCCGTCAAGTACGATTAGCAGAGAAGCAAACCGGGGCGCCGCCCCGGACCCCGCCGGGGGGAATCATTCCCCCCGGTCCCCCCGGACGAACAGCACGAACGTTGGGGGAACCGCGCCGCCGCTGTCCCTTTCGGGATGGGTCCGGGAAGGGGGTGACCCCCTTCCCGGCCGCCGGAGGCATCTCCCCCCCTTGCTAAAAAATCAGCACCGTGCAGCCGTCGTCCGTATAGCGGGCCAGGCTCGGGTGGCCGTGCATGTCGTCGAGCAGGGCAAACCCCTCGGCCACACAGGCCTCCTGGCTGCCGAGCATATGGGAACAAGCCCGGCAGACGCCATCGAACAGGCCAAGGCTCTTGGTTTTTTCGAACAGGCTGTGCATGGCGTTTTCCGGCTTGGCCAGCTCGGCCACGAGTTTTGTCGCCTCGCCTTCGAGCACGATATGGACCTCGTACTCCTTTTCCCGGAAATCGATGGCATTGAGCAGCACGTGGACAAAACAGGACAAGTCGCCGCGAAAGGCGATCAGGGCCACTTTTTTCATGACACCTCCCGAAGTGCGGGTTTCCAGGTGGTCGGCCGGACTCAGACCTTGCCGACCGGGGCCATATACAGGGTGAATTCCCCTTCGCCGTCCAGTCCGAGCAGGGCATCGGCCGCCATCTGGTCGTAAGCGGCCACGGCGCAAGTCCCGGCACCCACGGCCGCGCAGGACAAATAGAGGTTCTGGGCCACATGGCCGGCATCCAGGGCGATGACCTTGTAACTGGCCTCGCCGTAACGCCATTCCATGCGCGCGGGGATGGTGCTCCACAGAAACGTCACTGCGCCCCGGGACACGAAACGCTGGCCCAGGGCGGCCCGGGTGACGGCCGCTTCCAGGTCGTCCGGCGCGGGCAGCGCGACCAGACCATGATCGATGGGCAGATAGCGGTACAGGCCCCGCTCCAGGCCCGAAATCTGAAAAACGGCCAGATAGGTCTCCAGGGCATGGCGGCAACCGGCCGAGGGCACCGTGCGGTACGCCACGGCCGGCGAGGGCTGCTTGCGCAGGCCCTGGGTGGCCCAGAGCAAAAAGGCCAGTTCCTCCAGGGTAAGGGGTGCCGGCCGGAACTGGCGATGCGACACCCGGGAAGCGATGGCCTCGCGCACCGACACCTTGCCGATGGCCGGGCTCCATTGGTCCGGCCCGGGCAAGGCGATACGGGAAGCCTCGGCCGGGATGGGCTTTTGGAGCGGTGGCGGCGCAAAACCCATGTTCTGGGGCGTGGTCGAAAAATCCATCATCATCCGGATGGTATCTTTCAGGAAAAACTTTCCATGCCTGTCGATCATGGCGCATCCTCCTGCTGTGTCGCGCCCGGCAAGGGGCAATCCTTGCCCGCCTCGCCCCAGCCCAACATGAAAAAAGCCGCCCACGCCGGGCGTGGGCGGCCGCTGGTTGGTTGCGTGCGAGGACCGGGATCAGGCCGCGGTGGTCGCGGGCGGTGTGTAGACCCGGGTGGCCAGGTCCTTGTCGAGCATGAAAGCGCCGCCAGGAGTCTGGTCCACGAGTTTCAGCTTGGCGATGACATCGGCCACGTTGGCCTCTTCCTCCACCTGCTCGTCGATGAACCACTTAAGGAACGAGGCCGTTCCGTGGTCCTTTTCCTCCAGAGCCAAGTCCATGAGTTTGTAGATGCGGGCGGTCACGCCTTCCTCATGGGCCAGGGCCTCCTCGAACACGGTCAGGGCCGACGCCCAGTCATGGGGCGGCGCGTCGATGGCCTGCAAAATGACCCGGCCGCCGCGTTCGACGATGTAGTTGTAAAACTTCTGCGCGTGGAACTTCTCCTCCTGATCCTGCACGTGCATCCAGTTGGCAAAGCCCATGAGGCCCTTGTCCTCGAAATAGGTGGCCATGGACACGTACAGATAGGCGGAATAGAGTTCCCAGTGCACCTGATCGTTCAGGGCTTTTTCCATCGTTTTGGACAACATACCTAGTCCTTTTTCCACAGCCCGTGGAGATTGCAGTACTCGCGGGCGCTGACTGTGGACGCGTCGATGCAGAACAGGGCTTCGGGCGCCTGTCCGGGTTTGAGGAACTGGCGGTACGCCTTGCCGTCGGCAATGAGCTCGATCCACTCGATGTAGTGCTTTTCCTCCATCGGGTGGGCGACGGCGCCGACCTTGACCAGATAGCCCTTGTCGGTTTTCTCGATCACCGGAACATGTTTTTCCTTGGCGGCATCGACGGTGTTCTCGGTCATAAGCTTCATGGGCTGGCCGCAGCACACAAGCTCGCCGGCGCCGCCATGCAGGACCTCGACGATATTGCCGCACAGTTCACACTTGTAGATTTCCAATTGTTCCGCCATGTGGTGTACTCCTTTTTGCGCCCCGGTATTTTTTGATTGGCGCGTCGCGGCCGGGGCGGCCCCAGCGGACGGCCGGAAGCAACACCTTGTATTTCCATAAAACACTTCTTGGGATAATGCGCAATCCCCCCCAGTCAAGGTTCGAGGCCGTACGGTAAAGTTTTGGCGTGGGGGTCCGATGGGAAGGCAGAAGCGAGGAAACATGCGATGGAAACACATGGGAACACGGCCGCGAAAGGCGGCTTGACGGTCTGGGCGCTGACCGGACTGCTCTGGGGGGGACTGGTGGTGCTGCCGCTGGCGGTCGAGGCGGGCATGCCCGCGCCCCTGCCCACCCAGATCCCCATCCGGGACAGCAGCGAGCCGCCTTCCAGCATGCAACCGGCCCAACCTTTCGTGCCCGCGCCCAGCCACAAATCCCGGCACCGGCGCCGCAAGCCGGTCCGTCACCGCCGTCCGGCCCCGGCCAGACAGCCCATGGCCCCACGGGCGGCCCAAACGCCCCCGGCACCGCCCGCGGTTTCCACCCAGCGCGCCCCCCAGTTGGAGCAGCGCCAGGAAGCGCCCATCGAGACCCTGATTCCACTCGATTCGCTCCCGGCTCCGGCTCCGGCACCCGCGCCAGAGCCCCGGGCAGCGGGTTCCACGCCGGCCCAGGCGGGGTTGCCGCCAAAGCCCGCGCCCGCACCGACGCCGGCCACTCCGGCTCCGGCCGCCCCGACGTCGGCACCGGCCAAGCCTTAAGGAGCTCACCATGCGCATCAGCCGCTTTCCCTTATTCGTTCTCTTCGTCCTGCCGCTGCTGGCTCCGCTGCTTATGGCCGCGAGCTGGCCCTTCCGGCAGCCGCCGCCTCCGCCCCAGTACCCGGACGTGGCCATGGCCGTGGTGGAGGATCTCGACCGCCAGCTCGTGCCGCGCCTGGGCATGTACACGGCCAACAACAGCCGGGGGCTTTACTGGCTGGTCATCACCACCCCGGCCAACCTGTCCGATCTGGAACGGGCCTCGCCCCTGTCCCGGCTATTCGGACAGGAGCTGGCCTCGGCCTTCGTGGCCCGTGGCTACAACGTGCAGGAGATCCGCAAGGCCTCGGACATCATTTTCAACCGCCGGGAAGGGGAATTCGGCCTGACCCGGGATGTCCGGGCCCTGGCCACCCGTCGGGCCACGGCCACCCTGGTCGTGGCCGGCACCTACACCATGACCCCGGCCGGCGTGCGCTACAACATCGAGGTGGTGGACGCGCGCAACAACGACATTGTGGCCATGAGCAGCCGCACCCTGCCCATGGATGCCACGGTCGGGGCGCTCTCCCGGGAGGACATCGCTTCCTCTTCCACGCCCACGGTCTCGACCACTGATCCGACCCAGTTCCGGCGGGCCATGGAACCGCTGATGGCCCGGCATTGGTAACGGTCGTCCTCTCTCGCTCCTGCCTCTCCCTCCATTGCGCCACGGCGCGACAGAGGGTAGGCAGGGGCCATGCATACCGCCGATGATGTCGCAGCCCGGGAGCAATCCCTGGGTCAGGCCGTGTCCGCGCGGGCGTCCGCGCTTTTTATCCATCGCCGGCTCCTGTGCGCCGAGGCCATTTTGGTGGCGGTCAACGAGACGTTCGGCGCGCCCCTGTCCGAGGACCAGGCCGTGGGCGCGGCCGCCGGCCTGACCTCGGGTCTCGGCGACCGAGGCTGTTTGTGCGGGGCCGTGGCCGGGGCCTGCCTGGCCGTGGGTTTCCTATGCGCCAAGGGCCCCCACGCCGGCACCCGGGCCGCCATACGCCGGGCCGCCGCCGCCATCCACGAATCGTTTACGGCCGAGCACCATTCCGCCTGCTGCCGGGTGTTGACCAAACGCGTCAAGGACGATGCCGCCGCCCATGCGGCCCAGTGCGCCGCCCTGACCGGATTCGGCGCCGCCCTGGCCACGCGCGAAATTCTGCGCCTGCGCCCTGAACTCCTCGACTGCCCCGAAGCCGCGTCCGTCCGGACCGAAACCCGGCTGTGCGGCCGGATTCGCTGGCTCTTATCCTTTCTGTGCCGCTGAGCCGTTGCCTGTCCCCAGCAACAACCGGCCTTGCCGCCGGCCCTGTATCATGTTCCAAGGAGGCTTCCGCCATGTTGCGTTCCCGTTTTCGCCTGCTGCTGCTGGCTTGCGCCTGCTCCCTCATGGCCGCCACGGCCTTTGCGGCCGAACTCTCGCCCCAGGCCCGGCGCGATCTGTCGGTGCTCGTCACGGCCTATCCCGGGCTCGTCACGGCCATCGAGGTGGACCGAGCCGGCCGGGCCACGGTCGTGCTCTACGATGGGATCCGGGTGCCCTATGACGACGGCCGGATCAAATCCGACCAGGAGGCCTTGGCGCATCCCGACATCCGGGCCCTGCTCGAACAGCCCTACCCCCTTGGTCCGGTCACGACCGAACCGGCCCTGGGCCAGTCGCCGGGCCGGCGCCGGATCATGGAAATCTTTTACGCCCTGTACGGTCATGACAAGGCCGAGGTGGCGACCAACTGCCGTCCCATGCCGTTTCTGGGTCAGATGATGCTGTTCAACACCCGGTTCGGGGCGGCGAACGCTTTTGGCCGGGTCGAGGCCGCATTACGCGAGATGGTGGCCCGGGACCCGGGACTGCGACGGTATCTGCTGCCGGCCTCGGGCGGCATGGTCTGGCGGTATATCGCCGGCACGCGGCGCCTGTCGGCCCATTCCTTTGCCGCGGCCGTGGACGTGAGCCCGCGTGGCAACCCCTATTGGCGCAACCTGCCGCGCGGCACCAACATGCTGGCCACGCGGCAAGCCTTCCCGGCGTCCGTGGTGGCGGCCTTCGAGGCCCAGGGGTTCATTTGGGGCGGGAAATGGTCCGAATTCGACCTTATGCACTTCGAATACCGCCCGGAACTCATTCTCAAGGCCCGATTGGCGCGCGGCGAAAACCTGCCCTTGGCGGACATCAGCCGGCTCGTGCGGCGGGTGGGCTGACCGGAAACGACATACGTTTTTTTAAAACGTATTCGTAATAAGGTTGTTTTTTTTTAATTTATACTCACAACTTCTCCCCGGGCAAGGTCTCTGTAACACCCACGAATCATACGAAAAAATTGCCACACCCCATTGACGTCCCCGGCAAAACGTGATTGATTTGCAAAGGACTTTTACGGTTGTGAACGCTCTCATGCGGCCTGCCGCAAGGCAGAGAGGGCCGGACAATACCGCAAAATCGACTCAAACCGCTGCAAGGCACTGGTCTCGGATGCAACACGGCTGGGTGCGCCGCCCGGGTCGCCCACGTCGTGGTCTCTCGTCAACCAAAGGAGGACGTGTATGAACTTTTCCGTGGGTCTTGGCAGGGATGATGCGGAAAAACGGCTTGAGCGCAGTGGCGTCTCCCGCCGCGACTTCATGAAATTCTGCGCCACGGTGGCCGCGGCCATGGGCATGGGCCCGTCGTTCGCGCCCAAGGTCGCCCAGGCGCTCACGGCCAAACGGCGCCCCTCGGTGGTCTGGCTGCACAACGCCGAATGCACCGGCTGCACCGAAGCGGCCATTCGGACCATCAAACCCTTCATCGACGCGCTGATCCTCGACACCATCTCCCTGGATTACCAGGAGACGATCATGGCCGCCGCCGGTGAAGCCGCCGAGGATGCCCTGCACAAGGCCGTGGAATCCAAGGACGGCTTCTATCTGGTCATCGAGGGCGGTCTGCCCACCATTGACGGTGGCCAGTGGGGCATGGTCTCGGGCCATCCCATGATCGAAACCACCAAGAAACTGGCGCCCAAGGCCAAGGGCATCATCTGCATCGGCACCTGCTCCGCGTTCGGCGGCGTGCAGAAGGCCAAGCCCAATCCCAGCCAGGCCAAGGGCGTGGCCGAAGCCCTGGGGGCCAAGACCATCAATATCGCCGGCTGTCCGCCCAACCCCATCAACTTCATCGGCGCCGTGGTCCATGTCCTCGAAAAGGGCATCCCCGAACTCGACAACAACGGCCGCCCCAAGATGTTCTACGGCGAGCTGGTCCACGACAACTGTCCGCGGCTCAAGCACTTCGAAGCGTCCGAATTCGCTCCCTCCTTCGATTCCGAAGAGGCCAAGAAGGGCTACTGCCTCTACGAACTCGGTTGCAAAGGTCCGGTCACTTACAACAACTGCCCCAAAGTGCTGTTTAACCAGGTCAACTGGCCCGTCCAGGCCGGCCATCCCTGCATTGGCTGCAGCGAGCCGGATTTCTGGGACACCATGACCCCCTTCTACGAGCAGGGCTAACCCGCGCTCTGCCCGTGGCCGTACCCTGGTTAACCGAACAGCAGCGACACGTATCGTGTTCGTGACGGAGGAAGCAGATGGCTGAGAGCAAACCCACGCCGCAATCCACCTTCACCGGCCCCATTGTGGTCGACCCCATTACCCGGATCGAAGGGCACCTGCGGATCATGGTCGAAGTCGAAAACGGCAAAGTCAAGGACGCTTGGAGTTCTTCGCAGCTCTTCCGCGGCCTCGAAATCATCCTCAAGGGCCGCGACCCCCGCGATGCCCAACACTTTACCCAGCGCGCCTGCGGCGTGTGCACCTACGTCCACGCCCTGGCCTCCACCCGCAGCGTGGACGACGCCGTGAAGGTCAACATTCCGGCCAACGCCCGCATGATGCGCAACCTGGTCATGGCCTCCCAGTACCTTCATGACCACCTCGTCCACTTCTATCACCTCCACGCCCTGGACTGGGTGGACGTGACCAACGCCCTGAAGGCCGATCCCCAGAAGGCCGCCAAGCTGGCCGAGTCCATCGCCCCGGCCCGCCCCGGCAACTCCGCCGCCAGCCTCAAGGCCGTGCAGGACAAATTGAAAGCCTTCGTCGAGACCGGGCAGCTCGGCATCTTCACCAACGCCTACTTCCTCGGCGGCCACAAGGCCTACTACCTGCCCCCCGAGGTCGATCTCATCGCCACGGCCCACTACCTGGAGGCCCTGCACATGCAGGTCAAGGCCGCCAGCGCCATGGCCGTCCTCGGCGGCAAGAACCCGCACACCCAGTTCACCGTGGTCGGCGGCTGCACCAACTACCAGGCCCTGACCAAGGACCCGCTGGCCAACTACCTGGCCCTGACCCAGGAAGTCTGCAAGTTCGTGAGCGAATGCTACATCCCGGACCTGCTGGCCGTGGCCGGCTTCTATAAGGACTGGGGCGGCATCGGCGGCTGCACCAACTACATGGCCTTCGGCGAGTTCGCTTCCGACGACTCCACCCCGGAAAAGCACCTGGAGACCTCCTACTTCCCGTCCGGCATCATCATGAACCGCGATCTGGCCAAGGTGGACAAGGTCGATCTCGGCAGCATCTACGAGGACGTCAAGTACTCCTGGTACAAGCCCGGCGGCGACGGCAAGCACCCCTATGAGGGCGTCACCGAACCGCAGTACACCAAGCTCGACGACAAGGACCACTACTCCTGGATGAAGGCCCCCCGCTACAAGGGCAAGGCCATGGAAGTCGGTCCCCTGGCCCGGACGTTCATCGCCTACGCCAAGGGCCAGCCCGAGTTCAAAAAGATCGTGGACAGCGTCCTGGCCAAGCTCTCCATCCCGGCCACGGCCCTGCACTCGACCCTGGGTCGGACCGCCGCCCGCGGCATCGAGACCGCCATCGTTGCCGCCAACATGGAGAAGTGGATCAAGGAAATCGCCGACAGCGGCGCCAAAGACAACAGCCTGTGCGCCAAGTGGAACATGCCCGAGGAATCCAAGGGCGTGGGCTTGGTCGACGCCCCGCGCGGCGCCCTGTCGCACTGGATCAAGATCAAGGGCAAGAAGATCGACAACTTCCAGCTCGTCGTGCCCTCGACCTGGAACCTCGGCCCCCGCGGCGCCGCCGGCGACAAGAGCCCGGTGGAGGAAGCCCTCATCGGTACGCCCATCGCCGATCCCAAGCGTCCGGTCGAAATCCTGCGCACGGTCCATGCCTTCGATCCCTGCATCGCCTGCGGCGTGCACGTCATCGAACCCGAGACCAACGAAGTGCTCAAGTTCCGCGTGTCCTAGGACCCGCGCTTCGCACGAGACCATTGGGGAACCCGGCTGCGGCCGGGTTCCCCTTTTCAAGGACGCGACATGCCCCAAGACTCCCCCAAGATCCTCATCCTCGGCGTCGGCAACATCCTCTACACCGACGAGGGCGTCGGGGTGCGGGCCGTGGAACGACTTCTGGCCGACTTCGATTTTTCCGACAACGTCACCCTCATGGACGGCGGCAACCTGGGCATGCGCCTCATGGAGCCGCTGATGGCCTGCGACTACTGCATCGTGCTCGATGCCGTGCTCGGCGGCGATGTGCCGGGCACGGTCTACCGCCTGACCGGCGAGGACCTGCGCAAGTCCCTGGCCTTCAAGGACTCCATGCACCAGTCCGACCTGGTCGATACCCTCATCTACTGCGAACTGGTCGGCAAGCGGCCCGACACCGTGGTCATCGGCATGGAGCCCTTCGATTTCAAGACCATGGCCGTGGAGCTCTCGCCCACCATCGCCGAACGTGTGCCCGCCATGCTCGATATCGCCCTGGCCGAACTGCGCACGGCCGGCGGTACGGCCACCCCGCGCCAGGCGGAGGGCTGAGGGAAAGGGAGGGGAGACGCCTCCGGCGGCCAAAGGGCACAGCCCTTTGGAATCCCACACGGGAAAACCGGCGAAAACGTTCCTTTCCGTTGGTCCGGGTGCACTGGCTTGGTGATGCGGCGCAGTGATCTCTTGACGCGAACGCCCCGGACGGTCACAACGCCTGAAAATCCGCCGGAGTCGCCATGCCGCTCTTCCTGAACCTCCCCGTCTTTTCGATTCTGGCCGCCGCGCTCGGACTTGTGCTCGGCAGCTTCTATTCGGTGTGCGTCACCCGCTATCTGGACGGCGGTTCCATCATCTATCCGCCCTCCCACTGCCCGCTGTGCAACCGGCGGCTGCGGGCCTGGGAACTCCTGCCGATCGTGAGCTATCTGTTCCTGCGCGGACGGTGCGCCGGCTGCGGCCACCGCATCTCCGTGCTTTATCCCCTGATCGAACTGACCTCGGCCGTCTGGGCCGTCCTGGCCGCCCAGGCCACCGGTCCCAGCCTGTGGTTCCTGGCCTACCTGGCCCTGGGGGGACTTTTCATCGTGGCCTCGGCCATCGACTTCAAGGCCTATCTCCTGCCCGACATCCTCACCTACCCGGCCGCCGTCCTCGGTCTGGTCATGGGCGCCCTGCGGCCGGACATCGGCCCCCTCGGCGCCGCCATCGGCGCGGCCTGCGGATTCGGTCTGTTCTGGCTCCTGGCCACGCTCTACCGGCTGGCCAAGGGCGTGGACGGCCTGGGCGGCGGCGACGTCAAGCTCATGCTGTCCATCGGCGGGGCCGTGGGCTGGATGGGCCTGCCCTATGCCATCCTCATCGGCAGTCTGGCCGCCCTGCTCGCCAGCCCCTTCTACGTTCTCGGCAAGGGCCGCGGCCGGACCATGCCCATCCCCTTCGGGCCTTTTTTGTGTTGCGGCGCATTGATCCAACTCCTGTATGGCCCGGTTTTCCTGCGCCTGCTCGCCAGTCACTGACCCTTCGATTGCACATTTCGTGTACGTTCGCGCGAGGGGCGCCTTGCTCCTGTCTTTTTCAACACTCTAATATCATTAACTATTTAAAATAGCACATTTTTATTTTAAGTAATACTAGCCAAGCCCCCGGAAACGCCGTAGAGAGGAATCGCTGCCATGGAGAGGTGTTACCACCTTCCCATGAAGGCGCACACAAAACCGCAGTCTGAGAGCAAGGGCCTAGCCCGCGCGGAGGATGATGGTATGAAGCAGCTTCTTTCACGAGCCTTCTTACGCACACAGCGCAAGGGGGCTTTTTTTATTGCCCGGGAGTCGCTCGCATGAACAGACGCATCGGTGTGATCGGCATTGTCATCGAGGATCCCAAACAGCATTCGGACCGGGTCAACGCCGTCATCAGCGAACACGGCCAGATCGTCATCGGCCGCATGGGCGTGCCGCGTCCGGAATACCATGCCGGTGTGATCGCGCTGATTATCGAGGGCACCACCGATGCCATCGGTTCCCTCACCGGCAAGCTCGGCAACATCCCCGGAGTGACCGTCAAATCGGCCTTGACCGCCAAGAGTCTGGGCCAGGAGAACGACCATGATTGACGAAAACCAACGTACGACCGACGCCTTCATCGACGACGACCGCATCCATGCCGCCCTGACCGCGGCCAAAACCGCTTCCAAGGATCCAGAAGCCGTGCGGGCCATCCTGGCCAAGGCCCGGGAGTATCACGGCCTGTCCGCCGAGGAAGTGGCCGTGCTGCTCGAAGTCGATGATCCCACCCTGCTTAACGAGATGGTCACTTCGGCCAAACAGGTCAAGGAAGCCATCTACGGCAAGCGCATCGTACTGTTCGCGCCCTTGTACCTGTCGAGCTTTTGCATCAACAACTGTGTGTACTGCGGCTACAAACGCAGCAACAAGGAACAGTTGCGCAAGCGCCTGACCATGGAAGAGATCAAGCGCGAAGTGGAAATCCTCGAATCGCTCGGCCACAAGCGCCTGGCCGTGGAAGCCGGCGAAGACCCGATCCACAACCCCATCGAATACATCACCGACGCCATCAAGGCCATCTACAGCATCCGGGACGGCAACGGCTCCATCCGCCGGGTCAATATCAACATCGCCGCCACCACCATCGAGGACTACCAGAAACTCAAAGCGGCCGAGATCGGTACCTACATCCTGTTCCAGGAGACCTATCACCGGGAAACCTACGCCAAGCTCCACCCGTCCGGCCCCAAGCACGACTACAACTGGCACACCACGGCCATGGACCGGGCCCAGAAAGCCGGCATCGACGACGTGGGCATCGGCGTGCTCTACGGCCTCTATGACTGGAAATACGAGACCGTGGCCATGTTCCTGCACGCCGAGCACCTGGAAAAGACCTTCGGCGTGGGCCCGCACACCATTTCCGTGCCCCGTATGCGCCCGGCCGGCGCCGTCAACCTGGATACGTTCCCGTATCTCGTGCCCGACGAGGCCTTCAAGAAGATCATCTCCACCATCCGGCTGGCCGTGCCCTATACCGGCATGATCCTGTCCACCCGCGAAGAACCGGATTTCCGCGACGAACTCATCGATTGCGGCATTTCCCAGATCAGCGCCGGCTCCTGCACCGGCGTCGGCGGCTACCAGAAGGTGGTCGTGGAACACGAAAGCACCCACAATACCAATAACGGCCAGCAGTTCGAGCCCAGCGACCAGCGCTCGCCCAACGAGATCATCCGCATGCTGTGCCAGCGCGGCTTCGTGCCGAGCTACTGCACGGCCTGCTACCGCCAGGGCCGCACCGGCGACCGGTTCATGAGCCTGGCCAAAAACGGTACCATCCAGAACGTCTGCCTGCCCAACGCCCTGCTCACCTTCAAGGAGTACCTGATCGATTACGCCGACCCGGCCACCAAGGCCGTGGGCGAGGAACGCATCCAGGAAGCCCTGGCCACCATCCCCAAGGAGACCATCCGCGACCTGACCGCTTCCCGCCTCAACGACATCGAGTGCGGTCGTCGTGATCTGTTCTTCTAGGAAGAGACGCCTCCGGCGGCCAGGAGGGGCAACGCCCCTCCTGGACCACCTTGCTTGAAAGCTCCCCCTCCAAGTGGCAAAGGGAGTCGAACTGCCCGGTTCGACTCCCTTTTTTATATCAGAAAAATTGTCAGCCGGCCGCAAGTCGGGCCGGCGTCAAGGCGCGCTTCGCGGCTTGTGCCGCCGGGACGGATTGCGGCCCTCCCGGCACGCGCCCGCGTCCATCAGGCCGTGCGTCCGGCCCCGACTTCACCGTTGCCCCATCCAGGGGTCCGGGGGGATGATCCCCCCGGCAGGTCCAGGGCAGCGCCCTGGCCGCCGGAGGCGTCTCCCACTCCTCCGCCCCCACTCCTCCATTCCTACTCGTGCAGCGACCCCGCCACCTCGGAAGCAAACCGGGCCACCAGCCGGCTTTGGGCCGCGGCCAGGGCGTCGTAGCCCGGTCCGGACGTCTGTTCGTGCAGGTCGGTGGTGCGCCAGGTCAGGGCCTTGCCGTCGGTGTCGAGCACGGTCCAGCTCGCGCGCAGCACGACGTCCCCACCCTGGGTACCGTCGAAGCGGGTCACCTGGATGGCGACCTGGCGGTCGGGATGGCCGCCGGCCGGCCAGGGGTAGCTGACGAGCGGCTTGGCGCACACGAGCCCGGCCAGATCCTCCATGAGGATACGCTGGAAATTGTCGCGCAGCGACTCGATCCACTGGTCGAAGTCGGCCAAATGCATCTGGTTGTCCCCCAGCCGGGTGACGATCTGGGAGCGGTCGAGATAGGCCGGGAATTCCACCGGCCCTATGCCGAGGGCGATGCAGGGCGACGCGGGCGGGGTGGCGGCCTGTTCGGCCTGGGCGCTCAGGGAATAGAAATGGGTGGGACTGGATTTGCCGCAGCCAACCAGCACAACCAGGCAGCAAGCCGCAAGAAGCGGGACAAGCCGGTGGAGCCGAATCATGGGGTTCATCTGCGCGGGCCTCCCTTGCCCTGAATGAGCGCTTCCGGATGGCGTTCCAGATAATCGGCCAGTTCCCGGAGGGCCTTGGCCGCACCGGCGATCTCGGTCAGGGCCCGGTTGAGGTCCGTAATCGTCGGCGAATCGGAGTTCACCACCCGCTGGAACTTGGCAATGGCGTTTTTGCCTTCCTTGAGGGTCGTGTCGAGGGTCTCCAGGGTCTTGCCGGCCGTGGAAGTCAGCCCCTCGGTGCGACGGTCGAGGTGCTTGGCCAGGTCCGTGAAGCTGTTGGCCGCCTCGTCGAGGCGCGCGGCCAGGGGGTCAACCTTGGCGCGCATATCCTGTAGCAGTTGCTGACCGGTATTGAGGGCGCTGTCGAGCTTGCCGGGCATGGCGGTGAGTTCGGGCGAATTGACGAGATTTTTAATACCACCGACCGCGTCGATGAGCTGTTTGACCAGCTCTTCGAGGGGGAGTTGCTTGATGGTCTGGGTCAGCTTTTCAAAGACCGAGGGCACGGTGGAGATTTCCGGCAGATTGCTGCCGCCCACCAGCCGCACCGGCGTATCCGGCATCAGGTCCAGGGACACGGCGAGCTGGCCGGTCACAAAGCTCTGGGTGACGAGCTGGGCACGCAGGCCCTTGTCGATGAGCTGGGTGAGCAGGTTGTCCGGGTTTTCCTGATGGGCCTCGGCCAGACTCTTGGGTTTGTTCCCGGTTTCCGGCAAGGCCAGCTTGATTTTGCCGCCGAGGATTTCCACGACCACCGGAATGTAGAAATGCAGGTGCGAGGCATCGGCCTCGATGCTGATTTCCTTGACCGAACCGATGGGCACGCCGCGAAACACCACCGGCGCCCCCACTTCCAGACCGCTCACGGAATTTTCGAAAAACATGATGCAGGAATACTTCTTGGTGAACAGCAGTCCCGAACCCAGGGCGATAATGGCGCCCACGGCCAGGGCAATGGCGCCCAACACGAATACCCCGATCATGGTCTTGTTGGCGGTGGCGCTCACGGGCGTCTCCTCCCCTCTGCGCTGCAACGCATGTCGCTTTACTCCTTGCCCCGGGTCAGAAAATGCCGCAGTTGCGGATCGGTGTTGTGGGCCAGCAGGTCCTTGGGATCGCCGCTGGCGCTCATGGTCCGGGTCGTCACGTCCAAGAAAACGGAATTGTTGCCGATGGCGAAGATGCTGGCCAGTTCGTGGGTCACCACCACGAAGGTGGCACGCAGGCTGTCGCGCAATTCCAGGATCAATTCGTCGAGCAGGTGGGCGCTTACGGGATCAAGCCCGGCCGACGGCTCATCCAGGAACAAAATATCCGGATCGAGGGCCAGGGCCCGGGCCAGACCGGCCCGTTTGCACATGCCACCGCTGATTTCCGAGGGATAGAAATCCTCGAACCCGGCCAGGCCCACCAGGGCCAACTTGAGGGAGGCCAGCTCCCGGATGTCGGCCGGTTTGAGGTTCGTGTACTGGGACAGGGGCAGGCCGATGTTCTCGGCCAGGGTCATGGAGCTGAAAAGCGCCCCGCTCTGGTACAGGATGCCCGTGCGGCGCAAGGTGACGTCCCGCTGCTCCTGGGACATGTCCCACAGGCTGCCCTCGGCATAATACACCTTGCCGGCGGCCGGGGATTTGATCCCCACGAGCAGGCGCAGCAGGGTGGATTTGCCGCAGCCGCTGCCGCCCATGATGATGAAGATATCCCCTTGGTTCACGGTGAAGGTGAGATCGCGCATGAGCACGAAGTCCCCGTAGGCCATGACCAGGCCTTCCGCGCGGATGGCCGCGTCGGGAGCGGATTGCGTCTTGCCGGTCGTGTCCACGCCTCGCCTCACACGCCGATGATGTTGCAGGCCACGGTGATGATGGCCGTGGCGATGACGATGGCCAGGATGCTCGTGACCACGGCCGCGGTGGTGGCCTGGCCCACGCCCAGGGCCGAGCGGCTGCAGCGCATGCCCCGGTAACAGCCGGCCATGGCGACCAGGACCCCGAAAACCGCGCTGTGCACCAGGCCGATCCAGAAATTGACCAGGGGCACGGACTGCCAGGTATGGGTCAGGTACTGGATCGGGTTGATGTGCAGCATGAACACGCCGACGATAAAGCCGCCCAAAATGCCCATGAGGTCGGCATAGACGCATAAAAGCGGCATCATGAGGACCAGGGCGATCATACGCGGCAGCACCAGAAACTGAATGGGCGAAAAGCCGAAGGTGCGCAGGGCGTCGATTTCCTCGTTGACCTGCATGGTGCCGAGTTCGGCGGCATAGGCGGCACCGGTGCGGCCGGCCATGATGATGCCGGTCATGATGGCGCCCATGACCCGGACCATGGCAATGCCGACAATGGTGGAGACGTAGATCTGGGCCCCGAACTGGCTGAGCTGGATGGCGCCGACAAAGGCCAGGATCAGTCCCACGAGCAGACTGATGAGGGAGACGATGGGCAAGGCCTCGACCCCGGCCTGATGCAGCAGCAAGACCAGGGCGGAGCGCTGATAAACGGCCTTGCCCCGCACGAGGGCCAGGCAGGCCAAGGTCATGTCGCCCACAAAGTCCAGAAGATTGTGCACCGCCTGGGCAATGGTCTGCCCAAGCGTGCCCATCCGGTCCAAAAACGGCTCGTGCGCGGCCTTTTTTTTGTCCGCGCCCTTGCGCTTGGGCACCTTGTCGGCCAGGAGCAGCAGTTCGACCACGCCCTCCGGCAACCCGGAGGTGTCGACGTCCAGCCCCTGCTCCCGGGCCAAGGCCAGAAGCGCCCGGCAATGGGCGAGGAACAGGCTGTCCCAACCGGTCAGGTGAACGGTATCGAAGGTGAGCCGGGCCGGGGACGGCTTGGCCGTCAAGGCCGTGCGCACCGGCGCCGGATCGGGAAAGGCCTGGCCGATACGCCAGGCTCCCGAAAACCGCAGGCCCAGGGTTCCGTTTTCCAGCAAAATATCGCGCCGGGGTGGATCAACCCGTCGCCCCTCGCCCAAAAGATGTCTCATACCGTGGCAAGCCGTGGGATCATGCGTTGTCGAGAGATTGGAGAGTCCCTGGGAACCAAGCCGGTGTCAAGACAAAAGCACCGGCTGAGGACCGTGTCCGGTCAGGCGCTCGGAAACTGCCGGCCGTGGCGCAGCACGTTGTTCTTGCCCGTGCCCTTGACCTGGTACATGGCGTCATCGGCGGCGCCCAGCAGATCCTGCCAGGACATGCCCGGCTGGTACTCGGCCACGCCGATGGAGACGGTAAATCGGATTACCGTATCCACCAACCGGCCGCCGATCCGGGGCTTGAACTCGTATTGCTGCACGGCCAGCCGGATGGCCTCGGCATAGAGCTGGGCCTTGTCGGCGTCGAGTTCGCAGACCAGGACCAGTTCGTCCCCGCCATAGCGGGCGGCAAACCAGTCGTGCCGGGTGGCGTAGGCGCCGATGATCTTGGCCAAGGTGCGCAGGACGTCGTCACCCACCTGATGCCCGTGTACGTCGTTGATGGTGGACTTGAAGTTATCCACGTCGATCATGAACACGGTCAGCGACGTCCCTTCCGCCGTGGCCTTGGCCACGGATTTTTCGAGATACTCGTCCAGGGACCGACGGTTGTGCAGGGGCGCAAGCAGCGGGTCCACATTGACCATGCGCTCCAGTTCCCGGGCTTTTTCTTCCCAGATATGGGCCTCGTCCCGGTAATGCGCAAGCATGTCCGTAATCAAAACGCGCAGCCGGGGGATCATTCGGTCCAAATTCTCCCCGCTGTCGAGGGTTGCCATGGTCTCTCGGCCAAAACGAGCGAGCAACCGGCTGCGGCCTTCTTCCGAGGCCAAGGACTCCTCCACGAACGCGGAGACTGCCCGGGCCAGTTCATTGGCGCCCTGGCGCTGGGATTCCAGTTGCCGCTCAAGGTCGTCGTTCAGGGTGTTGTGGGCCAGAAACGTTTCCACCTGACCGATCACCTTGTGGAGATGGTCGGCAGAGGCATCACGCTGGGACAATTCGTCAAAAATATGCTTCTGAATGTCCCGCTTTTGCTGTTCCGTAAAAAGTGAAAACAGCTTGACGAGATTGCGGACAAACAAGACCACCCCAAGCCACGAGGCGTTCTTACCGCAGCCGAGCTTATGCAACTCGGCGCAAACATGGCGAATTTCACAGCACTCGCTCGGACAGTCCGACAGCATGTTCCACCTTCGCCTGCGGACAGGCCTCTCTCTTTAACGGAGAACGCATCCTATCCAATATCGTGGGGTGAAACAAGATAAATGGTCCAGAATCCTGCGATTCTATCAAAATTAACACCACAGCGGCTTGCCAAGTCCCGACCCCGATGCTAGCCCCCGGCATGCCTGGATACAAAGCGCATATGACCGGTGCCCTGGTCCTGACCGGAGCCGCCGTGGCCGCCACGATCTGGCTCGGCCTGTACCGTCCGAATCTCGAAACCATGTTGGGGATTGGCGTTGCCGCCGTGCTTGGCGGACTGTTCCCGGATGTCGACACCGATTCCAAGGGGAGGCGGCTTTTTTACAGCGCGGCCCTGGTGGCCGATGCGTATCTCATTTTACGCGAGCATTATCGCCAAGCCGCCATTCTGGGACTCTTCGGGCTCCTGCCGGCCGTGGACGGTCACCGGGGCTGGACCCATACCTGGTGGGCGGCCCTGCTCGTCCCTTCCCCCATTCTCTGGGCGCCCATGCTGCTCCTCCACCAGCCCTGGCAACCCCTGGCCCCCTACTATCTGGCGGCGGTGGTGGGCTATCTCTCCCATTTGTTGCTGGATCGGACCGGCTAGCGTCCCTGGCCGGCGCATCCCAAGGCCGCGAGCCCAGCCTTGCCGCGCTCAGTGGGGATCGGAGGCGGTCGCTTCATGACCGGTATGAAACCGGGTGAGCAGCCGATAGCGCTCGGTCTCCCGGAATTCCTGGATGGCCGCGTCAAGCCGGGCCATGACGTCCCGGTCCACGGCCAAGTCGCACATGATGTGCCGGGAAAAACCGGGAGGGGCGTCGGCGATGGGCAGGAAGTGGATGGCATTGCGGAGCGCCGGGTCCGCGTGCAACTGGGCGGACAGTTCTTCCGGACCGATGAGCATGGCATCCAGGCGGTGCTGGGCCACCAGACGCAGCATGGCGCGGGTATCGGAAAAAAAGCTGCGGTGCAGGGCCGGGACCTTATGCAGGGTATCGTCCAGGACCGGGCCGTAGGAAAACCCCTGGCGCGCCCCCCAGGCCAAGTCCGCGGCGAGCAGGTCCTTGAGGCTCGGCGAGGGCCCGAGTTCCCGGGCCTTTTCCGGAGTGGTCACCACGCCCAAGGGCTTGTCGACATACAGCGGCAGGCTGAACCGGGCGAAAGCTTCGCGTTCCGGGGTCCGCAGCCAGCCCACGGCGCAACTCCCGCTGGGGCGGGTTTCGATGTGGGCCAGGATACGACTGGGTGGCATCTCACGCACCACGACGGGAATGCCCGCGTGCTCAAAGACCGCGAGCGTAATGTCCAACACAAAACCGCCAGCAGGCTGGCCGTTTTCCAAGGCGTAATAGGGAGGGCGATCAAAGACCAAAAGTGCGACAGGCTGCTCACCGGCGTGCGCAAACACGCCCGGGCCGCTCCAGAACCCCAGCGCAGCCAGGGCCATCCAGGCGATCAGGCTGGCACGGAACCGACACGCTGGCATGGCACAACCAGGTTGTCACCGTTGCATACGTGGTAAAGGGATGAGTTCATAGTGATCTTATGGCCTTTTTCCACAGGACTGTCAAACGACCGCCCCGAGTGTTCCTCCAACCGCTCTTGCCAGAATCACGGTCCAGGACATAGGGTGGATAAGCCTTTGAGCCTCTCCATCGGCGACCATGATCGTTTTCCGCTCGGGAGTCCGCACGTTATGAGCAAGACCAATATTCTTCTCGAATCCGGCACAAACGAACTTGAAATCGTTGAATTCTTCCTGGAGGAACCCACCCCATCCGGGGGAGTCTATACCGGTTATTACGGGGTCAACGTCGCCAAGGTCCTGGAAATCATCCGGCTGCCCAAAGTCACGGAGATGCCCCAGACACCCCACCCGTGTGTCCTTGGCACCTTCAACCTGCGCGACAAGGTCGTGCCGCTGGTCGATCTGGGGGCCTGGCTCGGCAAGGGCCGATCCGATGTCGCCTCGGACAAGGTGGTGGTCACGGAATTCAACCGGGTGGTGAGCGCGTTTCGGGTTTCGGGCGTCACCCGCATCCACCGCCTGAGCTGGGAGCAGATCGAACCGCCGAACATCCAGGTCCAGCGCTATTCAGCCAACTCGGTCACGGGCGTGGTCCGTCTCGAATCCCGGGTAGTGTTCATCCTGGACATGGAAAAGATCGTGGCCGAACTCAACCCGAGCCTGGCCCTCAAGGAACTTGACGAAGAAGTCTTTGTCGAACGCCGCCAGGACCTGCCCGACAAGGACATGACCTTCAAGGTCCTCATCGCCGACGACTCCACCACCATCCGGCGCATGATCGGCGCCTCCCTGGAAAAGGCCGGCTTCGAGGTGACCCGCACCATCAACGGGCGCATCGCCTGGGACCTGCTCCAGGACTGGAAGGAGGCCGCGGCCCGGGAAAACCGGCCCATCACCGACTACGTCCACATCCTCGTGTCGGACATCGAAATGCCGGCCATGGACGGGCACAGCCTGACCCGCAAGGTCAAGGAAGACCCGGTCCTCAAACGTTTGCCGGTCATTCTGTTCTCCTCGCTCATCACCGACAGCCTGCGCCACAAGGGCGAGGCCGTGGGCGCCGACGACCAGATCTCCAAGCCGGAAATGCTGCTCCTGGCCGAACGTGCCCGGGCCCTGGCCTGGGACCGCCTGGTGTCCGAGGAATAGGGAGAAGACAAGATAAGATGCCTCCGGCGGCCGGGGGGATAATCCCCCCGGACCCCTTGCAAGGAGGCGGAAGACGATCAAGGGCGGAGCTGTCGGCAGAAGGCCGCGACGCCACGGGCAATGGCCCCGGCCGTGGTCTCGATCCGGGCAGGGCTTGCGAGGGCCAGCTCCTCGTCGCGGTTGAGGATGATGCCGGCTTCCACGAGCACGGCCGGCATGGCCGCCTCACGCAACACGGCCAGGCCGTCGTAACGGTAGACGCCGACCGTCGTATCCACCAGTTCCCGATTTTCGCCCGCGATAGGCTCGGCATGATGGCGCGTGAAGGAAAGCCCGGCCCCGCGCAACTCCCGGCCGATCAGCCGGGCCAGGCTCAGGCTCGCCGTGGCCTGGGCGCTTTTCCCGGAATAAAAAAGCGAATAGCCGGCGAACCGGTCGCTGTACCGGCGGGTTTGCCCGTCCACGGTCCAGGTGGACAGGTAGCGCGGCTGGACCGCGTCGTGGTGGATGGAGAGCAAAAGCCGTCCACCCCGGGTGTTGGCCCGAACCGCCCGGGCCGTCGGCGACAAGTCCTCGCCCACCGGATCGAGCAGGGCCGCCCGGACAAAGCCGGCCGCCCGCAAGGCCGCGACAACCCGCTGCGCAAGCCGGGTATTGTAAGCGTATTCCGGCACGCCCCGGGCACTTTCGGCGCCAGAGCGGCGCGGACCGTGCCCGGCATCCACCAGCACAGGGAAGGTGGCCGGATCGCAACCCGCGGCCAGCCCCCTTCCCCCGCTTGCCAGCAGCCCGCACAAGACCAACACGACGCCCAAAAGGCGCCAGGGTCCCCAGGCGTAGCGCGCCGGCACTAGAGCTTGGACTCGACCGAGCGGATCTTGCCGGTCAGGCGATTTTTCGCCCCTTCCCGGCAATCCAGGCGCATGAAGGCTTGGATACGGTGGCAATCCGCGCGCATGGCCTCGTAGCACTTCGTGGCCAGGGCAAGCAGTTCGTCCCATTCCCCCTCCACGCTCGTGGACATGGGGCCGAAAACGTAGGGCAGGCCACTTTCCTTAATGATGTTGATGGACCTGGCCACATAGGGTGAAACGCTTTCTCCCTCGCCCAGGGGAAACATGCACAGCTCCAAAATGGCACTCATGCGAAACCTCCCAATGACCGAGAGCGGTCCGGGCAATTGTGCGCTTTCCAGCCAAGGAATCAACCCCCTCCCCCGCTTTCCGGTCCCCTGCGGGGTGGTCCAGGAGGGGAATGATTCCCCTCCTGGCAGCCGGAGGCGTCTCCCTGTCTTTCCCCTTCACTCCACTCGCACGGTGACGGCGTCCGAGCGGCCGTGGTCGTCGGCCACCACCAGCCGGTGCGTACCGGGCGTGGGTTGCCAGAAAAGACGCGCTCCCGGGTTGCCCTGGGCGGTCAGTTCGCCGTCCACGTACCAGGTCAGACGCCGGCTGCCGGCCGGGGCATCGGCGGTCAAGGCGATCTGCTGAAAGGCGGCCGGAGCGTCCCGGCGCAGCTTGTAGGGTGTGGCCGGACTGGGCGAGACGATATGCGGCCCTTCGCCGGCCGGAGCGCCGCAGCCCGGGGCCGGATCGGGCGGCTCCTCGAAGGAAATGCCCGAGGCCCGCCACCAGGACACGAGTTCGGCCGGATACCGGGCCACGGTCAGCGGCCTGGCCGGATGGGTGAGCAGACAGTCGCCCGTAAGGCGCAGGCCCGTGTGCGCGTCGACCAGGATCTGACCGTGGATGGGGCAGGGGCCGAGCCGGGTGCGACCCGGGATGATTTGCACCTTGAGGCGGTGCGGACAATGGGGGCCGGGCAACTGGCGGCTTTCGGCGCAGACCTCGACCTCGGCGAGATTGAGCCCCGGCGGCATGGCCAGCCGGGAACCATGCTCCTCCACGGCCCGAAACAGCTCGAACAAGATCGGACCGGCGTGGACCGCGCCGGAAATGCCTTTGACCGGCGTGCCGTCCATGTTGCCGACCCAGACGCCGATGACCTTGCCCGCGCTGTAGCCCACGGCCCAGGCGTCGCGGTGGCCGTAGGAGGTGCCGGTCTTCCAGGCCACGGCCGGCACGGCCAAGGCCCTTTCCCAGGAGGTGGGCAGGTCGGGCCGTTCGAGCTTGGTCAGGATTTCCGTGACCAGGGCGCAGGCCTCGGGCGAAAAAAGCCGCGTCGGCGCGTCGCCCGACCGGGGTGGTCCGAGCAACAACCGGGGGGGACGGTGCTCGCCCAGGCTGGCCAGATCGGCATAGAGATCGACCAGGGACAGCAAGGTAACCTCGCCGCCGCCGAGCACCAGGGACAGGCCGTAATGGGCGGCCGGCTTGTCCAGGGTCGCAAGCCCGCCCCGGCGCAGCAGCTCGAGGAACGGCCCCGTGCCCACGGCATCGAGCAGACGCACGGCCGGCACGTTGCGCGAAGTGACCAGGGCCTGCTCGGCCGTGACCCGGCCAAGGTACAGGCCGTCGTAGTTTTTGGGAGTGTAGCCGGCGAACCCGGTGGGGATGTCGAGCAGCAGGCTCTGGGGAAAAATCCGCCCCTGGTCCATGGCCAGGGCATAGAGGAAGGGCTTGAGGGCCGAGCCCGGGGAGCGGCGGATGGTGGCGCCGTTGATCTGGCCGAAGCGGGTATCACCGAAAAAGTCCGTGCCGCCGACCATGGCCAGGACCTCACGGGCGGAGGGGTCGAGGACCACGGCCGCCACCGATCCGATGCCGAGGCCTCGCAGCCAGCTCGACCGGCCGCGCAAAAGGTTCGCCACGGCCTGCTGGGCCGCCGGGTCCAGGGTGGTGACCACCCGGGCGGCCTGCCCGGCCTGGGACCGGGCCAGTTCGCAAAAATGGGGCGCGACAAACGGCGGACGGCGCAGGGCTCCGGGCAGGGGCGCGGCCATGGCCTCCTTGGCCGCCGCCTCGGTCACCAAGCCGCGCCGGGCCAGCTCGGCGAGCAGCCTATCCCGGACCGCCTTGGCCGCCCGGGGATGGCGCACCGGATCAAGGCGCACCGGCGAGCGCGGCAACACGGCCAAAAGCGCCGCCTCGGCCAAGGACAACCGATCCGGCGTCTTGCCGAAATAGAAGTAGCTGGCCGCGCCGACGCCGACCAGATTGCCGCCGTAGGGCGCCAGATTGCAGTAGGCTTCGAGGATGGCGTCCTTGGACAGGCGCCGTTCCAATTGCAGGGCGCGGAAGGCCTCGACGCACTTGGCCCCAAGCGTGCGCGGCCGGGGATCGGCCAGCCGGGCCAACTGCATGGTGATGGTGGAGCCGCCCGAGACCACGTGCCCGGCCAGCAGGTTGGACCAGACGGCCCGGACAAGGGCCAGGGGATCGATCCCGGGATGGCGGCGAAAATGCCGGTCCTCGGCCGCGACTACCACCTGTTTCAGGATGGGAGCGACCTCGCCTAAGCGCACCGGGAACCGCCAGGACTCATCCGGGGCCAGGTAAAACCGCAGCGGCACCCCGTTTCGGGCCATCACCACCGTGGCCGGCGCCGGAGACAGGGCGGCCAGAGGAAAAGGAAAAGCGATCCACAGCGCCCACAGGCCCAGGCCGACGAGCAGAACCAGTCCGCCAACAGCGGTCGGGAAGCGATGCGCACGGAGGCGGGCCCACCAGCGGACCATGGCGCGCCCCTGGCGGATCAGCCCTGCAACCGCCCGCACATGCTGCGGTAGTCGGCGATGATGTCGAGCATGTCGAGCTGCTGGTTGACCCGGCAGGTGAATTCCTCGACCTGGACCGGCTTGACCAGGAAGTCGTTGGCCCCGATTTTGAGGAACTTGGCGATATGGCCGCCGTTTTCGGCCGACACGCCGATGATGGCCAGGCTTTCCTTGGACCGGTGCACGCGGATGGCCTCGATGAGCCCGAAACCGTCCAGACGGGGCATGTTGTAGTCAGTGATGAGCAGCCTTATCTCGGGATCGGCGGTCAGCATCTCCAGGGCCTGTTGCCCGTCCTCGGCCTCGGCCACGGTCACGTTGAGGTTGCGCAGCAGGCCGGCCAGACGATGGCGGAAGAGCTTGGAATCGTCGGCCACCAGGGCGCGCACGGACAGGTTCTTGTACAACCGCTCGATCAGCCGCTCCATGGCCGTGATCTCGGCCATGGACTTGATGAAATAGTCCACGACGTTTTGTTCGAGCAGCTGCTGGCGGACTTCCTCGCTGAAGGAGGCGGTCATGACCACGGCCGGAATCCCCAGGGATGTGGCCAGGGGCACGATCTGACCGTCCGGATCATCGGGCAGGTTGCGGTCGAGAATGGCCACGAAGATGGAATCGCGGTGCTCCTGCATCACGGCCCGGGTTTCGGCCAGGCTGTGGGTGACCAGCGTCTCGAACGGCGTGGTGTCGGCGATGTGCTGGCTGATGATTTTGGCCTGCACCCGGCTGTCCTCGACGACCAGGACATGGCGGTGTTGGGTCATGGCGTGCTCCTCCTTGTCCGCAAGACTCCCCCACCAAGCACACTTTCCCTGGAAAGTCCAATGCGCGCGTCAACTCCCCGATCGAGGTTACGCTCAGGCGCCCGGCGCGGTCCGACGCTGATCGCGCCAATGCCGCCACAAAAAGACCAGCATGGGCGCGATGGCCGCGAACTCGGCCAACTCCCGGAAGACAAAGGGCCGCAGCCCCCAATAGAGTCCCGCGCCCAAGCCCGCGGCCAAGGCGATCGGCGCGAGCGTGCGCACGGTGAAAAGCCCGATGGTCTTCTGGCAGTAGCCGACCGTGGCCACGGCCACGGCCGCCTTGGTCCCCAGGATGGCCACGGCCGCGCCGGCCAGCGGATGGGCCGGGATGAGCGTAAAACACAGGGCCAAGTTCACCACCAGGCCGGAGACGTAGATGACCAGGAGCAGCCGCTCCTTGCCTTGGCTGAGCATCAGGTAGGCGGCCAGGTTGTGGAGAAAGGCGCAGATCACGGTCGGGGCCAGGTACTTTTGCAGCCAGATGGCCTCGGCGTAAGCCGGGCCGTAGATAAGGCCGATGAAGCGGTCCGATTCCGCGGCCAACACGAACACCACGGGCAGGGACAAGGCCAACAACCACTGGAAGGCGGTCAGGGCCAGCCGGTGGAACTCGTCGCGCTCGGTGCGCCAGAGCTTGGTGAACAGCGGATAGAGCACGTTGCTTAAAAGCAGCGAGCAGATGAGCACCGACACGCCGTCCACCAGCTCCCAGGTGACGGAATACATGGCCACGGCATCCTGGCCGCCGGCGCGCTGCAAAAAAAACAGATTGGACTTGTTATAGGTGATGGCGGCCAGGGCCATGACCAGAAAGACCATGCCGTGGCGGGTGGTGGCCCAGATGCGGGCCAGGGCGCGCCGGCCGAGCTTCCAGCCGGCAAACCGCTCCCAGCCCCGGACCACCCAGACGCCGCCTATAAGGTTGACGCCGTTTTCCACCACCTTGAAAAGCCCGATCACCACCGGTCCGGCTCCGGCGGCCAACGTGCCAAAGGCCCAGCCATAGCCCAGAACGGCCGCGAAGGCCCGGATAAGCGCCTCCTGGTCCTGGCGGCCGCGTACCCGGCAGGCCACGAAAAACGTACCGGACAACGGTTCCAGGCCAAGCCCCAGGGAGATGACCACGACCAGTTTGACCAGTCCCGAATCGTAGCCCTGTTGCAGGGCCACCCCGGTCACGCCGAGCACGCCGACGAAAAAAAGCACGCTCTTGATGAGGGTGTACTGAAAAAGCACCTCGCCCGGCCGGCCGTAGCGACGGTTCAGCGCCGTGACCAGGGGCTGGTTGAGGCCGAATTCGCCCAGAAAAAGGATGAATTGTCCCAGGCCGAAAGCCAGCATGAACCCGCCGTACGAGGTGGTGCTCATGCGGGCCAGGACGATCAGAAACAGGGTATGGAGCGAATCGCGCACCCACTGGGCCCCGGCGAGCTTCAAGAACTTGCCGAGGATGCCGTGGCTGTGGCCTTGGGGAATTTCCGGTTGCGGCGTTTCCTGACTCATGGAACCTCGTATGCCCCGGCCTTTTCATTTCACCGGCTTCGGGCTAGACGCTGCCGAGGCCGCGCCCCGGGCTCCTTCCCATGTCGGCAGGAAAAGTACAAGCCCGCGCACGGTATCGCGGCCACGCGCCAGGATGCCGATGGGGCGCCGCCCATCGGTCGCCGGACGTTCCGACAACCCGAAAACCAGGACCGGCAAAGGCTCCCATGCAGCGCATTAAGGTCGTCCTGCTGTTGCAGGACCTTTTTTTCGGCGGCACCCAGCGCCATGCCCTGGAACTCGGGGCCAGGCTCGACCCCGAACGCTTCGACGTGGCCCTGTGGACCCTGATCGGCGGCGAGGATTTCCTGCCCCAGGCATCGGCCTACGGCCTGACCGTGCGCCGGCTCGGCCGGGGCGAAACCGTGGGACCGCGCGATCTGCTTGCGTTGTGGCGGGCCCTGCGCACCGACACCCCGGACCTGCTCGTGCCGCTCACCGTGGTGCCCAACATCTGGGGCCGCGTCCTCGGCCGTCTGGCCGGAGTGCCGGCCATCATCGGCAACTGCCGGGGCGCCCGGGACTGCGGCCTGCAACACGAATGGCTCCTGTGCCACCTGGCCGACCACGTGCTGTGCAACGCCGTCGCGCTCAAGGAGCGCCTGACCAAGGTGTTTCATCTCCCCCCGGCAAAGGTCAGCGTGATCCGAAACGGCGTCAATACGGCAATCTTTACGCCGCCCGAGGCCCGGCCGGCCGGGAGTCCAGTGATTTTATGCGTGGCGCGCCTGGACCCGGTCAAGGATCACCCCACCCTGCTTGCCGCCTTTGACCAGCTCGCCGCGACCCATCCCCCGGCGGAACTTTGGCTCGTGGGTGACGGGCCAGCCGAGGACACGGTGCGGGCGCACATCGCGAAGTGCCGCTTCCACGACCGGATCAGGCTCCTGCCGGGCCAGGCCGACTTGCGCCCCTTGTACGGCCGGGCCACGGTGCTCGTGCTGTCCTCACGGCACGAGGGCCTGCCCAACGTGGTCCTGGAGGCCATGGCCTCGGGACTGCCCGTGGTGGCCACGGCCGTGGGCGGACTGCCGGAACTCGTGACCGACGGGATCACGGGCCGTCTCGTCCCCTCCGGCCAGCCCCAGGCCCTGGCCGAGGCCCTGGGCGCGATCCTCGACGATCCGGCCGGCAGCGCGGCCCTGGGCGTGGCCGCCCGGCAGCGGGCCGTGGCCGACTTCTCCCTGGACACCATGGCCCGCCGCCACGAAGAAGCCTTCCTGAGGGTTATGGACTCCAAGGGAAGGTGTTAAGAAACGCCTCCGGCGGCCAGGAGGGGCCAATGCCCCTCCTGGACTACCCTAACGGCGCGCGCAAAAAATTGAACGAGTTAGCGCGTGAGGAATGCAGCGAAAGGGATTCCAAAGGGCAACGGCCTTTGGCCGCCGGAGGCTTTTCCCCCTGCCCCTCAGTTCAGGCCTGTCCGGCAGCCGGCGCCGCGTGGGCGCTGATGAGTTCGATCATACGGCGGGCGTTTTTCTCGGAGTCGTAGTAGTCGAGCACGAGCTGGCGGCCGCGTTCGGCCATGGCCAGGGCGTTGTCGCGGTTGGACAGCACTTCCTTGATGGCCTGCTTCATGATCCAGACGTTCTGTTCGGGGATGAGCAGTCCGGTTTCACCGTTGCGCACCACCTCGCGGATGCCGCCGACATCGGTGGCCACCACCGGCACCCGGTGCAGCAAGGCTTCCATGATAACCGTGGGCAACCCGTCGCGGTCGCCGTTGGCCTTGACCCGGCTCGGCATGACGAACACATCGGCCTCGCGCAAAATTTCCGGCACCCGGTCGTGGGGAATGAACCCCGGGAAATGCACCCGGTCCTTGAGCCCCAAGGTCACGGCCAGGGTCTTGAGCGGCACGCCCTGGGGCCCGCAGCCGGCCAAGGTCAGCTTGAAATCGATGCCTTCGTCGGCCAGGGCCTTGCAGGCATGCAGCAGGATGTCGAGCCCCTTGGTGCGCACGAACCGGCACAGGGCCACGATGTGGTACGGCGGACGCATGGGGGCCGGGGCGTCTTCAAAGGATTCCCAGGACAGGCTGTTGCGCACGAGCTTGATCTTGTCGTCGGCCCCGCCGGCGAAGCAGCGCAGGTATTCGATGTTGAAGGCGGCATCGACCCGGGCAAAAGCGGCATGAGCGATTTTTTCTTCCAACGCGCCATCCGGGGGATAGATGTCACCGGCCCGGCCGGAGAAACTGAAGGGAATCCCGGTCAGGGCCGAGGCCATCCAGGCGGCCGTGGCCGGACCGTTGGCCCAGCAGGCGTGGATGTGGCGCACGCCGGCCTCTTCGAAGCGCCGGGCCAGGTAGCACCCGCAGTACAGGCCCCAGTAGTTCTCGCCAGTCTGTTCCAGATTGCGCCAACGACGGAAAAAGAGCGTCGAGAACATGGGCTTGAACACATCCGGCCGACGCCGCAACCAATAGGACAGGTCGCGCGTTCCCCGCAGGGCCAACCGGCAGCCCAGGCGCTCCACCGGAATTTCGTCGCGCGCCATCTCGGTTGTCAGATGGCTGTCCAACCGGCCATAGAGCGTGTGGACGGTCAACGGCATACCCAGACGCCGCATGACTTGAGCTTCCCTATAAATAAAGGTTTCCGAAGGCTTGGGAAACCACAGTGTGATGTAGGCCGTGGCAGGCAACGACGCAGGCTGCTGTGCACTCCCCATTACATCGGACATGCCATGCTCCTCACCAGAATCGTGACTTTTGTTTTTCCGACTCGGGAAGCCGGTTGTAGATCATACGTGGCAAGGCTGGCCGACAGGGCACGATAATTCGGCACGGCAACTCCCCTTCCGTGTTTGTCTCACAAGGACTTGACTGACTCGGGTATGACAATCACGCCAAAGTTGTTTCCCCGCCGGGACAGGGAGGAAGCACCTTGACCGGCCGAGGCAATACAGCCCATAATGCATGGAGCTGTTTTTCAATAATATACAGGATATGGGCAAGGCAAACATTTTCGCTTGGCCCAGCCCAACCTTTTTGCGTGCAAAGGTCGAACCAAACGTCATGACACAGGCATCGCCTTCCCTGGCCGTACTGTTGCCGGCCGCCGGACTGACCCGGCTGCATGCCGGCTTGATCGAGGATCTACGCCGTCTGGGACTATCCCCGGACCTCTGGCGGTTGGCGGCCCCCTCCCGAGCCGACGGCCTGCTCCAGTCCGGCTACCGGCACCTGGACCGACTGCTGTTTCGCTGCGCGCACGACCCGTTCGCGCCCTGGAGCCTGCCGGCCGGGACCCCGTGCCACGCCCTGCCCGAAGGTCCGGACTGGCCGGCGGAAGCCATCCGTCTGGCCAAGGCCCGCAGGTTGGACGTGCTGGTCATCCCGGGCCGCCTCGACATCCCGCCCGCGCTGGCGGAGGCGTTTCCCCTGGGCGTGCTGACCTGCGAGCATCTCGATTTCGCCACCGCCGCCGCGCCCGAGGCCCTGGCCGCCCTGGCCGCCGCCGCGCCCTCCTGGGAACCCCGGCTGGTCTGGCACCGGGCCGGACAGCCACCGCGGGTTCTGCTGCGGTCCCCGTCGGCCGTCATGCCGCTTTCACTCACGCGTACCAGTGCCCCGGCCTGTGTCAAGGCCTGTCATTTCGTGGCCCGGGCGCTTTGCCTCCTGCGCGATCAGGGCGAGCAAGCCTGGGAGTCCCAAGCCACGCCCCTTCCCCGGACCAACCCGATGCCCCCCCTGGACAACACGGCCATGGCCCGTTTTCTGCCCCGGCTGCTCGGCCGTCACCTGCTGGCCGCCTATCGGGACATTTTTTTCAAACCCCAGTGGTTTCTGGCCCTGCGTCGCGGGAGCCAAGCCGGACCATTTCAATTCTCGGGCTTCACCCCGCTCTACCCGCCGAAAACACAGGGTTGGGCCGATCCGTTTCCCTTTGTCCACGACGGAAGGTTGTACCTTTTCATCGAACAGATCGACCAGGCCACGGGCCTGGGGAGTCTCGCGGTCATGGTCGCGGGAGCGGACGGCAGCTTTGGGGCGCCACGGACCGTGCTCGCCAAGCCCTACCATCTCTCCTACCCGTTCGTGTTCGCTTGGGAAGATGCGATATACTTGGTGCCGGAAAGCGGAAACGCCGGTAAAGTGGAACTGTACCGGGCCAAGAACTTTCCCTTGGACTGGGAACCGGTCAAGACGCTGTTGCCCGTGCGGGCGGTGGACACGACGCTGTTCCCCCACGCGGGCCGCTGGTGGCTCACCACCAACCTGCGCGAGGACGGCGCCTCGTCATGGGATGAGATGTCCGTTTATTTCGCCGATTCGCCCCTGGGGGATTTCACCCCGCATCCGGGCAATCCGGTGGTCTCGGACGTGGGCCGGGCCAGGCCGGCCGGACGGGTCTTCACCCGCGACGGCCGTCTCTACCGACCTGCCCAGGACTGTTCCGGGCACTACGGCCGGGCCGTGGTCATAAACGAAATCACAACCCTGACCGAACGTGACTATCAGGAAGTGGCGGTGGTGCGTCACGACGCCACCAACCTGCCGGGCAGCGATAGCCTGCATACCTACAACGCCGTGCCCGGTCTGGAGGTGGTGGACGGTCGGCGCTACGTCCCGCGCCTCTGACACCGCTCCTCTTCCCATCCTGCGCATCCCCCGGGAACCGGCGTTGGGCTACAGGCGCCACGCCCGGTTCCCTGTCCGGGTTTCCAAAGGGCGGCAGCCCTTTGGCCGCCGGAGGCTTTCCCCTGCCTCCCCAACCTCCCACCTCCCCCTAACAACATCCCCCCTCTTCCCCTTCATTACCATCCCAAACGGATTTCCGCGCCGTGCTCGCCGCCGGACAGCAGCACCTTGCCGGACCGGGTCAGGGTCAGGCTTTGCCCCGGTCCGAGCACCCGGTCCCGGGCGTCGCCCGTCACCGTCACCCAGGCCGCACCGCGCAGACACGTCACCCGACAGTATCGCATCCCGGTCATGGACAGCGGCTCGCCCCGGTGCAGCCGGCAGCGCAAATCCCGTTCGGGCGCGAACACCCGTCCGGCGCTCCGCAGCCGTTCCCGCCCCGCCCACCAATCCCGCACCCGGTCCCAGGCCAGATCCAACAGCCCCGACCGCGCAGCCCCGTACAGTCGATCCTCCCGACGTCGATCCACGAACATGGCAGCCTCCAAAACGGTTGGCCGGGACCGCAGCCGGACCCGGCGTTGCACAGGCCCTTTCCTTGGAACAGATCTGCTGTTATCAGAACAGTCACAGAAAAAATGAAATCGAGGCATAACAGATGGCGCGGACACCACACAGCCCGGCCCTGGCGGACAACGACACCGGTCTTTTCCGCTACGTGCGCGTGGAAAAGCACATCCTGACCCTGATCGAGGCCGGGGAACTGCGGCCCGGCGACCGCATGCCGTCCCTGCGGGCCTTGTGCGCCCGGTTCGGGGTGAGCCTGTCCACGGTCAACCAGGCCTATCTGGAACTGGAACGCCGGGGTGTGGTGGAATCCCGGCCCCGGTCGGGTTTTTTCGTGCGCAACCAGCCCTCACCGCCCCCCGTGGCCCCGGCCGCGCCCGCCCCGGCCAAACCGCCCACGGCCGTCAACCGGGTGGCGCTGATCCGCGAGGTCCTCGACGGCATGGGCCGGCGCGACATCGTGCCCCTCGGCGTGGCCCTGACCGACGAGACCTTCCTGCCCACCCGGCAACTGGCCCGCATCCTGGCCAAAGTCGCCGGGGACAGCGACCTGGGCGTGGCCGCCTACGAAGGCGTCAACGGCCACCTGCCCCTGCGCCGGCAGATCGCCTGGCGCTTGGCCGAGGCCGGCATCGAGGTGCGGCCGGCCGACATCATGGTCACGTCCGGGGCCATGGAAGCGCTCTATATCGCCCTGCGCTCGGTGACCCGACCGGGCGACAACGTGGCCATCGCCGCCCCGTCCTATTACTGCTTCCTGCAACTGCTCGAAAATTTCGGGCTGCGGGCCGTGGAACTGCCGTCTTCGCCCGAGGGCGGCGTGCGCCCGGCCGATCTCCAGGCCGCCCTGGACCGGTTCGACGTGCGGGCCGTCATCCTCACGCCCAACTTCAACAATCCCGACGGGTCCTGCATCTCCGATCCGGCCAAGGCGGAAATCGCCGCCATCGCCGCCAGCCGCGACGTGCCGGTCATCGAGGACGACGTGTACGGCGAACTGTGCTTCGGCGAACGGCGGCCCCACTGCATCAAATCCCACGACACGACCGGCGGCGTGCTCCATTGCGCCTCGTTTTCCAAGACCCTGGTGCCGGGGTTCCGGGTGGGCTACCTGCTGCCGGGCCGGTACGCGGCCAAGGCCTTCGAAATCAAGGCCACCACCAATGTCTGCTGCGCCACGCCCACCCAGATGGCCGTGGCCGCCTACCTGGCCCAGGGCGGCTTCGAACGCCATCTGCGCCGGTTGCGGATCGTGCTCGAACGGCAGGCCCGCATCATGCAGGCCCATATCCTGCGTCATTTTCCCGCAGGCACCCGGGTGACCCAGCCGAACGGCGGCACGGTCCTGTGGGTCCAGCTGCCCGAGACCGCGGATGCCATCACCCTGTTTTACGAGGCCAAACTCCGGGGCATCGGCGTGGCTCCGGGCAACATCTTTTCCAGCACCGACCAGTTCAGGCATTTCCTGCGCATAAGCTACGGCAACGCCTGGACCCCCCGGGTGGAAGGGGCTGTCGTCACCCTGGGGGAACTGGCCCAGGCCATGACCGGCACGACCGTCGCGTCCCCCGGCGGGACGCCCCCCGCATCGGACATTGGATTTTGACGCAAAGGCTGCTAGATGAAGCGGTGACGGCCCGACGTATTGCCCCGTCACCAGGGAGAACATTCCATGAACCGCCTTGTCCAAAGCGAAACGGATCAGGCCTTGGTCCTGGGCCTGTCGGGCGAAATCATCATGGACGTGGTGCCCGAACTCAAGGTCGCAATCGAAGGCCTGGCGGAGGCAAGCTCCAAAGCCGAGGTGGTGGTCGATCTCGGGGCGGTGACCTTCATGGACAGTTCCGGCGTGGGACTTCTGCTTGGCCTGCGCCGCTTCTGCCAGCAGCGGGACAAGACCTTGCATCTGGCCAATCCCGCGCCGCCGATCAAGAAGTTGTTGGATATGCTGCGACTCACCGAATATTTCGCCCCGGGCGGGCGGGCCGACTGACCATGGCCAAACGACTGTGCATCGTCGACGACTCCGAGAGCTTTCGCAGCTACCTGGGAAGCCTGCTGCGTGCCGCCGGTCATGACGCCATCCGCCGGTTCGCCTCGGCCGAGGACTGCCTCGACGCCCTGACCGCCCCGGGCGCCGAACCGGCCGACCTCATCCTCATGGACCTGATCATGCCGGGAATAGGCGGCCTCGGCGGCCTGCGCGCCCTCAAGGCCAATCCCGGCCTGGCCGACATTCCGGTCATCGTCATCACGGTCAGCGACGACGACGAAAGCCTGGCCGCGGCCTTTGCCGCCGGCGCCCTGGACTATATCCAGAAACCGCCGCGCCGCCCGGAACTCATCGCCCGGGTCGAGGCCGCCTTGCGCCTCAAGGCCGCCACCGACGCACGCAAAGCCCGGGAACGTGATCTGCAAAACGAAAAGGAATTCATTGCCGCCATCCTGGAATATTCCCATGACGGCATTGCCGTTGTGGCCCGGGACGGCCGGTTCCTGTTCGTCTCCCCGGGCATGGAGCGCATTTTCGCCCAGCCGGCCGACACCTACACCACCCTGGACCGCTGGCTCGACCAGGCTTTTCCCGAACCGGCCGCCCGGCGAGACCTGGCCGACATCCTCGCCCTGCCCCCGGCCCCGGGCCATGTCTGGCAACGCCTGCACACCTTTGCCGACCGCAACGGCCAGCTGCGGACCTGTCAGATCTATTTTTCCTCCATGCCAAGCGGCGAGCTCATCCTCAACATCCAGGATGTGACCCTGTTCGAGAAGCAAAAGGAAGACCTGCTGCGCAAGCACGACCGCCATCGCAAGGATCTGGAGGCGGCGGCCGAAATCCAGCAGAGCCTGCTTCCCCGGCGCTTCTCCATGTCCGAATCGCTCAAGTTCGCCTGGGAATTCACGCCCTGCGAAACCATCGGCGGCGACATCTTCAACGTCTTTCCCCTGGGCCCCAACCATGTCGGGCTCTACATGCTCGACGTGTCCGGCCACGGCGTGGCCTCGTCCCTGGTCGCCCACTCCGTCTACAACTTCATGCACTACCAGCGCTCCACCCTGGTCGACCGTTCGGGCGGCCACATCGACGTGGTGCCGCCCCACCTGGTGCTGACCCGGCTGGACGAGGAATTCCCCTACATCAAATTTTCGAAATTTTTCACCATCTTCTACATGACCCTGGATTTGCGCACCGGCCACGCCTGCTATGGCAACGCCGGGCATCCGGCGCCGCTACACATCGCCACCGACGGGACCATCACGCCCCTGCCCCTTCGCGGCACCATCATCGGCCTGGAAGGCTTCCAGCCCTTCCCGAGCGGCACCGTCACCTTTGCTCCGGGCGACAAGCTCGTGACCATCAGCGACGGTCTGCCCGACCGGCTCGACGCCTCCGGCAAGTTTTTCGGTGACACGCGCGTGCTCGACGTGCTGCGCGCCAACCACACCCTGCCCATTGGCGAATTGCTGGCCAGCCTGCGCCAGGCGGCCGAGGAATTCTGCGCCGGCACCCCTCCCCGGGACGACGTGAGCATCCTCGGCCTCGAATACGTGCACCCCAAGCCCCTCTGATGCAGGCCATCCCATGTCCTTTACCGTTTATCAAGCCGCGCCCGGGCTGTTGCCCGAGCTTGTCCGCGAACTCGGCGACGCGGTCACGGCCGTACGCGATCCCCTGGTCGCGGCCGACGGGCCGGTAAGGCCCGCCGCCTTTGCCGCCAATGTCTGGCTCGAACCGCAATACCTCGAAGCCCCGTCCATCGGCCAGGGCGCCAAGAACCTGCGCGCCGTCCAGCGCAACTGGCAGGTGGTTCCGACCGGGTTCCACCGCCGGGCGGCCCTGATCGCCGAAAAACTGCCCAAGGTCTCGGCCAAGCCCCTTGTTTTCGGCGCCCCCCTGCCCGAAGCCCCACTTGGGGCCTTCACCTTGTGGGAGGAAAACCTGATTTTGGCCTCGCCGCGCCTGCGCGAGCCCGTGCCGGACGGGGTCTACCGCTTCGAGGAAGACAGGATCGGGCCGCCGAGCCGGGCCTATCTCAAGTTGTGGGAGCTTTTCACGCGCCTGGGCGTCGCCCCCCGGCCCGGGGAATTATGCCTGGACATGGGCGGCAGTCCCGGGGGCTGGGCCTGGGTGCTGGCCGGACTCGGAGCCCGGGTTTTCTGCATCGACAAGGCGCCGCTGGCCCCGTCCGTGGCCGGCAATCCCCTGGTCGAGTCCTGCCAGGGCAGCGCCTTTGGCCTGGACCCCCGCCATGTCGGCGCGGTGGACTGGCTTTTTTCCGATGTGATTTGCTACCCGGACCGGCTCTACGACTGGCTCGGCCGCTGGCTCGAACTCGGGGAATGCCGCCGGTTCGTGCTCACGGTCAAGTTGCAGGGGGAGACGGATTTCGACTTGCTGGCCCGGTTTCGGGACATCCCGGGCGCCTCGCTGCTGCACCTGTCCCACAACAAGCACGAGCTGACCTTCACCCGGCTGTGACCGCCCACCGAGCGGAGGCCCTCCCCTCAGCTACGGGCGGTGGCGAGGCTTTCCAGAAGCCGTTCGAGTTCCGCGATATCCAGCGGCTTGGCCAAATAGTGGTCCATGCCCGCGGCCAAAAACCGCTCCCGGTCACCGGGCATGGCATGGGCGGTGGTGGCCACGATGGGGATCTCCCGGGCCGGCACGGGCAGGCTGCGGATGCGGCGGGTGGTCTCCAGGCCGTTTAAGCCCGGCATGCTGATGTCCATGAGAATGGCGTCGAAGCGCTCCCGGGTCAGGAGGTCCAGGGCTTCCTGGCCGCTTTCGACCCCGACCGAGGCGTGGCCGAGCTTGGAGAGCAGCCGGGTGGCGGTCACGCCGCTGACCGGATCGTCCTCCACCACCAGGAGGCGCAGCCGGGGACCGGTTGTCGTCCCGACCTTGACGTTCCGGAGCGCCGCCTCGGTCCGGTCCGGCAGTTCGAGGGGAATTTCGCACACCACCCGCGTGCCGCAGTCCCGGTCGCAGTCCAGACAGACCTTGCCGGCCATAAGCTCCACCTGCCGCTTGACGATGGCCAGCCCCAGGCCCGTACCCTGGTATTTCCGGGTCATGGACCCATCCACCTGGGTGAAGGGCTCGAACACCCGGCACGCCTGTTCCCGGGGAATGCCGATGCCGGTATCGGACACCTCCAGGCGCAGCACCACCTTGCCGGCTTCCGCCCCGGACAGAATCCGGGCCAGCACGACGACCGCCCCCTGCTCCGTGAACTTGACGGCATTGGAAACCAGTTGCACGGCCACCTGGCGCAACCGGGCCGCGTCGCCGCAGTAGGAGAATTCGCACAGGCGGTCGCAGTCGAGCAGCAAAGCCAGTCCCGCCTGGCTGGCCAGGGCGAAAAACTCCCCGCGCACCTCCCGCAGCACGTCCAGGGGCACAAAGTTGTCCTGGCCGACGCACACCCCGCCGCGCTCGGCCCGGGAGTAGTCGAGAATGGCGTTGATCACGCCAAGCAAGCCACGTCCGGCCTCCAGGGCCGTGGTGGCGTAATCGCGTTGCTCCGGGTCCAGGTCCGTGGCTTGCAGCAGCTGTAACATGCCGAGCACGCCGTTTAAGGGCGTACGGATCTCATGGCTCATGTTGGCCAGGAATTCCGATTTGGTCCGGTTGGCGGTTTCGGCCGATTCCCGAGCCGCGACCACGGCGGCAAGCATGTCGCGCAGATCGCCGACATCCTCGAACATGGCCAAAAATCGCGGCTCCCCGTCGTCGTCCAAACGGCCGACAACCACTTCCACCTGCAACCAGTGGCCAAAACGCCCGCGCAATCGCCACTCCAGCCGGACGCCCGGGGCCGTATCCGAAATCGGCGGCAAACCGGTGTAGGGCGCGGGATCGAGATCGTCGGGGTGCACGAGGTCGAACAGGTACGAACCCGCCGGCCGCACTTCCAGCCCGAGCACGTCCTGGGCCCGGAGGTTGGCCTCCAGCACCAGGCCTGCCCGGTCGAACACGAGCATGCCCAGGGGCGCGATGCGGATCATAAGGTGGGTGCGGGCTTCGCTTGCGGCAAGGGCCCGACGCAGATGGTCGACGTTTTCGGAAAAGGGCCGTTCGGTCCGGCTGGCCGTGTCAGCGGCAGCCGGCTTGGTCTCGTACATCACGTCGCTTGAGGCCATGGGTTTCCCGTTGGCTGGGCCCGGCCCGAATGCCGCGCCGATCATGAACAAAGCCTGGGAATAAGCATATACCCCGTCGACGCTCTGGGCAAGGCCCTATCGGAAATCCATGACTTCTTGCGAATTTTATCAAATAACCTATTTCCCTTCCAACCCCGAGCCGCCCGCAGCCCGGGACTTATGGCGGCTGAATCGCCAGCGTAAGCGGTCGAGAGCCAGGTAAATAACCGGCGTCGTATAAAGGGTCAGGGCCTGGCTGCACACGAGCCCGCCGGCAATGGCGATGCCCAGGGGGCGGCGCAATTCCGAGCCTGCCCCGTGTCCCAAGGCCAGGGGCAGGGCCCCGAGCAAGGCGGCGCAGGTGGTCATCATGATGGGCCGGAAACGCAGCAGACAGGCCTTGCGGATGGCTTCGCGCGGGGAAAGCGCCTCGCGCCGTTCGGTTTCCAGGGCGAAATCCACCATCATGATGCCGTTTTTTTTCACGATGCCGATCAGCAAAATAATGCCGATGATGGCGATGATGGAAAGCTCCAGCCGGAAGGCCAGCAAAGCGGCCACGGCCCCGAGTCCGGCCGAGGGCAAGGTCGACAGGATGGTCAGGGGATGGATGGTGCTCTCGTAGAGGATGCCGAGCACGATATACACCGTGATCAGGGCGGCCAAAAGCAGCAAGGGCTGGTTCTGGAGCGAGGACTTGAAGGCCTGGGCCGTGCCGGCAAAGGCGCCCCGGATGTCATCGGGCAGGCCCACGTCCCGGCGCGCCGCCTCGATGGCCGCCGCCGCCTGGGACAAGGCCGTGCCCGGTGACAAGTTGAACGAGATGGTGGCGGCCGGGAACTGCCCCTGGTGGCTGACGGACAAGGGCGCCTCGCCGGTGCGCAGGGTGGCCACCGAGGCCAGGGGTACCTGGGCACCGTTGGCTCCGGGCACGTAAATCTCGCTCAAGCCCTCCGGGGATTGCCACACACGCGGCTCCACCTCCAGCACCACCCGGTACTGGTTGAGGTCCAGGTAGGACACCCCGACCAGACTCTGGCCAAAAGCGCCGTACAGGACATCGTCCAGGGCCTCGGCCGTGACCCCCAGGCGCGACGCCGTAGTCCGATCGAAATCGAGGGAGGCCATGATACCCTTTTTCTGCTGGTCGGCGCTGACATCGACCAGTTCGGGCAAGGCGCGCATCCGGGCCTCGAGGCGCGGCACCCAGCGCAGCAGTTCGTCAAAACTGTCCGAGAGCAGCGTATACTGATAGATCGAATTGCTCGATCGCCCGCCCATGCGCAGTTCCTGGGCCGGTTGGAGATAGGTCGGCGCTCCGGGCGCGCCGGCCAGCTTGCGCCGCAGCCGGGTCAGGATGGTGGACAAGGGGCCGGTACGTTCGCCGAAGGGCACCAAGGTGATGAACATCCGGGCGGTGTTGGTGCCGCCGCCGTGGCCGCCTCCGCCGCCGGTGAAGCCGGCCACGGACACCACGTCGGGGTCGGAGCGCAGGATGTCCTCCACGGCCTTGAGCCGCTTTTCCATGGCCTGGAACGAGCTGTCCGGCGCGGACTGGATGAAGGCCATGATGCGCCCCGTATCCTGCTCCGGGAAAAAGCCCTTGGGAATGATCCAATAAAGCCAGATGCTGCCGGCCAAGCTGGCCGCGGTCAAAAGCAACATGAGCCGGGGATGGGACAGGGCCACATCAAGGGTGCGCGCGTAAAACCCATGGGCTCGCTGGAAAATCCGCTCCAGCAAGATGGCGATCCGCCCAGGCCGTAGCGCCCCGGGGCGCAAGAGCAAGGCGCACAACATGGGCGTGGTGGTCAGGGACAAGACCAGGGAGATAAGGATGGCCACGGACAGCACCATGGCGAATTCCCGAAACAGCCGCCCCACCATGCCGCCCATGAACAGGATCGGGATGAAGACCGCGACCAACGACAGGCTCATGGAGACCACGGTGAACGAGACCTCGCTGGCGCCGATCATGGCCGCGCGCCTGGGGCCCATGCCGGCCTCCAAATGCCGGGTCACGTTTTCAAGCACCACAATGGCGTCGTCCACCACGAAGCCTGTGGCGATGGTGAGGGCCATGAGGGACAAGTTATCCAGGGAATAGTCGAGCAGGTACATGACCGCGAAGGTGCCGACCAGGGAGGCCACCGTGGCCGCGGCCGGAATAAAGGTGGCCCGCACATTGCCGAGAAAGGCGAACACCACGAGGATCACAAGGAAGCAGGACGCGACCAGGGTCCACTCCACCTCGGCCAGGGAGGCCCGGATGGGCGGGGTGCGGTCCATCTCCACCGAGAGCTTGACGTCGGCGGGCAGGGAGGCGGCGAGCTGGGGCAGCAAGGCCCGGACATTGTCCACGGTCTCGATGATGTTGGCCCCGGGCTGGCGGAACACGATCAACATGACGGACGGACGGCCATTGACCAGACCGCTGGCCCGGACATCCTCCACCGAATCCGTGATCGTGGCCACGTCGGACAAGCGCACCGGAGCACCGTTTTTATACGAAAGGATCAGCGGGTCGTATTGCAAGGCCTTGAACAGCTGGTCGTTGGTCGCAATCTCGTAGGAGGCCTCGCCCATCTCGATCTGGCCCTTGGGCCGGTTGACCGTGGTGGCGGCGATCAGATCGCGCACCTTGGTGATACTCAGCCCCCGCTGGGCCAAGGCGGCCGGATTCACGTCCACGCGCACCGCCGGCAGGGCGCCGCCGCCCACCAGCACCTGCCCCACGCCCTCGACCTGGGAGAGCTTTTGCTGGAGCACGGTGGTGGCCACGTCGTACATGCGGGCCCGGCTCACGGTCTCCGAAGTCAGGGCCAGGATGAGAATCGGCGCGTCGGCCGGATTGATCTTCCGATAGGTCGGGTTCTGGCGCAGGGTCGATGGCAGATAGCCCCGGGCGGCGTTGATGGCGGCCTGGACATCCCGGGCCGCGCCGTCGATGTCCCGGGACAGGTCGAACTGCAAGGTGATGCTGGTCGAGCCCTGGGAATTGGCCGAAGTCATTTCCGTCACCCCGGCAATGCGGCCGAACTGGCGCTCCAGGGGCGCGGCCACGGCCGTGGCCATGGTGATGGGCTCGGCCCCGGGGAGCTGGGCCTGGACCGAGATGGTGGGGAAATCCACCTGGGGCAACGGCGCCACCGGCAGCAGCCGAAAGGCGATAATCCCGGCCAGGACCAAGGCCAGGGTCAGCAACATCGTGCCCGCCGGCCGCCGGATGCAGATGCCGGGAAGACTCACGCCCGCTCCTCCTCCGAGGAGGTCCCGACCGCGTCATCCGGATCATCGGTTCCGCCCCGGCGCCGGGAAAGGCGATCGAAGAAGAGATAGATCACCGGCGTGGTATAAAGGGTCAGCACCTGGCTCACGATCAGGCCGCCGACAATGGTGACGCCAAGGGGCCGGCGCAGTTCCGAGCCCACCCCGGAGCCCAAGGCCAGGGGCAAGGCACCGAGCAAGGCCGCGAAAGTGGTCATCATGATGGGCCGAAAACGCAGCAGACAGGCCTGGTAGATGGCCGTGACCGGGTCCTTGCCCTCCTCGCGCTCGGCGGCCAGGGCGAAGTCCACCATCATGATGCCGTTTTTCTTGACGATACCGATCAGCAAAATGATGCCGATCACGGCCATGACCCCGAGATCCATGTGAAACGCCATCAGGGCCAGCACCGCGCCCACGCCGGCCGAAGGCAAGGTGGACAGGATGGTCACCGGATGGATGAAGCTCTCGTACATGACGCCAAGCACGATATAGACCGTGACCAGGGCGGCCAGGATGAGCAGGGGCTCGTTTTTGAGCGAATCCATGAAGGCCCGGGCCGCGCCCTGGAACGAGCCCCGGATGCTCTCGGGCATTTCGAGGGCCTCCGTGACCGCGGCCACGGCATCCACGGCATGGCCCAGGGCCTTGCCCGGGGCGACGTCAAAGGAGATGGTCGCGGCCGGGAACTGGCCCTGGCGGTTGATGACCAGGGGACCGGTTCCGACCGAGGCCGAGGCCACGCTCGAAAGAGGCGTCTGGCCGCCGCCGGTCGTGGGCAGATGGATGGTATCGAGGGACTTCATATCCCGGGCCATGTCCGGCAACACCCCGAGCACCACCCGGTACTGGCTGAGTTCCGTGAACATTGTCGAAATCTGGCGCTGGCCGTAGGCGTCGTAGAGGATGTCGTCCACGACCTTGGGCGTGATGCCAAAACGGGCGGCCGCCACCCGGTCGATGTCGAGATTGACGCGCAAGCCCCCTTCCTGGAGGTCCGAGGACACGTGGCGCAACTCGGGACGCTGGCGCAGGGCCGCGACAAAGCGCGGGGTCCACTCGGACAGGGTGGCGGAACTGGGCGTCTCCAAGGTGTACTGGTACTGGGCCCGGCCGCTTCTGGCATCGACCGTCAGATCCTGGACCGGGGCCATGGCCACGCCGATGCCGGGCACGGTGGCAGCCCGGGCGGTGAGCCGGGAGGCCACGGTCGCGGCATCGTCGGCCCGGTCCTTTTTCGGCACCAGGGTCAGGAGGAGCCGGCCGGAATTCAGGCTGGTGTTGGTGCCGTCGATGCCGACAAACGAGGCCAGGGAGGCCACGGCCGGATCGCCGGTCAGGGCCGCCACCAGCGCCTTCTGGCGTTCGACCATGGCCGGGAAGGAGATGGTCTGGGGCGCCTCGGTGGTGCCCATGACGAGCCCGGTATCCTGGACCGGGAAAAAGCCCTTGGGCACAAGCACGTAGAGCAGGCAGGTGAGAACGACCGTACCCAGGGCCACGAGCAAGGTGGCGGTCTGGTGGCGCAGCACCACGGTCAGGCTGCGGCCGTAGGCATCGACCAGCGTGTCGAACAGGGTCTGGCTGGCCCGGAAAAACCGGCTTTCCCGCCCGGCCGGCACCCGGCCGAGAAGCCGCGCGCACATCATGGGGGTCAGCGTCAGGGACACGGCCGCGGAAATGAGGATCGTGACCCCAAGCGTGACGGCGAATTCCCGAAACAGCCGCCCCACCACGTCGCCCATGAAAAGCAGCGGAATGAGCACCGCCACCAGGGACACGGTCAGCGACAGGATGGTGAAGCCGATCTGCTTGGACCCGGCCAGGGCCGCTTCCAGGGGCGAGGACCCGGCCTCGACATAGCGGGCCACGTTTTCGATCATGACAATGGCGTCGTCCACCACGAAGCCGGTGGAGATGGTCAGGGCCATGAGCGTCAGGTTGTTGACGCTGTAGCCGAGCAGATACATGACCCCGAACGTGCCGACCAGGGACAGGGGCACGGCCACACTCGGGATGACCGTGGCCGGCAAGTCGCGCAGGAACACGAAAATGACCCCGACCACCAGCACCACGGCCAACAGCAGTTCAAGCTGCACGTCCTCGATGGAGGCACGGATGGTCTCGGTGCGGTCGGACAGGACCGAGACGTCCACGGCCTGGGGCAGCGAGGCCCGCAACTGGGGCAGGATGGCCTTGACCCGGTCGACCACGGCAATGACGTTGGCCCCGGGCTGGCGCTGGATGTTGAGGATGATGGCCGGCTTGTCTCCGACCCAGGCGGCCTGGCGCGCGTCCTCGGCCCCGTCCCGGACCTCGGCCACGTCGGACAGATGCACGGGCCGGCCCTGGCGGTAGGCCACGACCAGGGACCGGTAGTCCTTGCTTTCGAGCAACTGGTCGTTGGCGCCGAGGATGGAGGCCTGGTGCGGGCCGTCGAAACCGCCCTTGGCCTGGTTGACGTTGGCCGCGGCAATGGCGGCGCGCACGTCCTCCAGGGTCAGTTTGTAGGCGGCAAGGCTTGCCGGGTTGGCGTCCACGCGCACGGCCGGGCGCTGGCCGCCGGTGACGCTGACCAGACCCACCCCGGACAGCTGGGAAATCTTCTGGGCCAGACGCGTATCGGCCAGGTCCTGGACCTCGGTCAGGGGCATGGATTTGGAGGTCAGGGCCAGGGACAGGATGGGTGCGTCGGCCGGGTTGATCTTGCTGTAGACCGGCGGCGTGGGCAGGTCGGTGGGCAACAGGGAATAAGCCGTGTTAATGGCGGCCTGGACCTCCTGTTCGGCCACATCCAGGCTCAGGTCCAGGGCGAATTGCAGGGTGATGCTGGAAAACCCGCTGGCGCTCACCGACGTCATCTGGGTGAGCCCCGGCATCTGGCCAAACTGGCGCTCCAGGGGCGAGGTGACCGAGGAGGCCATGACATCGGGACTGGCCCCGGGATAGAGGGTGCGCACCTGGATGGTGGGATAATCCACCTCGGGCAGGGCCGAGACGGGCAACTGGAAATAGGCCACGGCGCCGGCCAGGATCACGGCCAGCATGATCAGGCTCGTGGCCACCGGGCGCAGGATGAAGAGGCGGGAGAGGTTCATGGGCTTCCCTGACGACGGTGTAAGCGGCGGTACGGGCGACCGGTTCGGAAGGGTTGTGCCGGGAATCAGGGCGCCTTGGCGGCCGGGGTCTCGGCCGTGCGCACCACCACCGTGGCGCCGTCACGCAGCCGGTCGGCGCCTTCCACCACCACCTGTTCGCCGGACCCAAGCCCGGACTCCACCACCTGGTCGGTGTCCGTGGTCAGGCTTACGGTGATGGGCCGGACCTCCACGGTCTTGTCGGCCTTGACCACGAAGACCGAAGCGCCCTTGGGCCCGCGCTGCACGGACATGGCCGGAATCAGGACCACGCCCTTGCGCTCCTCCAGGGTCAGGACCGCATTGACGAACTGGTTGGGAAACAGGCTGTCGTCGGTGTTGTCGAAGGAGGCGCGCAACCGCACGGTGCCGGTGGCGGTATCGATCTGGTTGTCGGTGGTCGCAAGCGTACCCGTGGCCAGCTTGCGGGTGCGGGTGCGGTCGTAGGCCGCCACCGGAAGCTTTTGGCCCGTGGCCAGACGTTCCCGCACCTGGGGTAGATTGTCCTCGGGCAGGGTGAACACCACGCTTATGGGCGTGATCTGGGTGATGACGCAAATGCCGGACGGGTCCGAGGAGCGCACGATGTTGCCGGGATCGACCTGACGCAGGCCGATGCGGCCGGAAATCGGCGCCGTGATGCGACTGTACTCGATTTGCAGCTTGGCCGCGTCCATCTGGGCCTGATCGGCCTGCACCGCGCCCTCGTACTGGCGCACCAGGGAAGCCTGGGTATCCAGGGTCTGGGTGGCCAGCACGTCTTTTTGCACAAGCCCCTGGTAGCGCTTGAGATCGAGCTTGGCATTGGCGAGCAAGGCCGCGTCCCGGGCATGCTGGCCCTGGTACTGGTCGTACTGGGCCTGGAAGGGCCGGGGATCGATCCGGGCCAGCAGGTCGCCTTCCTTGACGATCTGACCTTCCCGGAACCGGACCTCCAGCAGTTCACCGTCCACCCGGCTGCGCACGGTGACGTTGCGCAGGGGGGTGACTGTGCCGATACCGCTCAAGGTCACGGGCACATTGCCCAGCCGGGCCGTGGCCACGGTCACGGAAACCGGACGCGAAGCCGAAGGGGACTTGACTTGCGCCTTGCCGGCCGGCTCGCGCAACCACCAGAACACGGCACCGGCCCCGAGCAGCACCAGGGCAATCCAGAGGCCCGGACGAACGGACCGGCGGGTTCTGTCTTTTCCATTGGTCATGGCCATTCCTCACACGTCTCGACGTGGTCCCAGGGCCCAAAATCCCCAACTGTTCGAGGCGTCGTATTAGACCCCTGAAAGGTTACAGGCAAACCCGGCCAAGGCGAAGAAAAAAACCGCCCGCAGCCCGAGCCGGCCATCACGGCCCGTCGTGCCGGTTTTCCAACCGACGGCCTGTCTCACTTGGCGGTAATCCCCATTCCTGTCACGTGATTTTTTCGCAAACCGTTCGCACCCGACCAGGCAACCCACGGTTTGTGGGACGGTCGCGCCCCGGGGCAACCCGGTCACGCCCAACCACGAACCGCAATTCCGTGTCTTCCCGGACAATCCGGCCCGGGCCAGTTCCATGTCCAGGCCGCATGAGCCTCCTGACGCGATATCGGGTCAGGCAAAGCAAAAGACGGCTCCGGGCCTAGCCACACCGAGCGACAAATTTGTCGCTTTTCCCTGCACACTTGTGGGAGCCACGACAGTTGTGCTGCCCCACTTCATGCAAAAATCAGGACGCCGGGTTGTCCCGAACGGCTTCAAAGCTGAACAATTTCGATTTACAAGGAATTGCAGGCAATTAGAATCAAACAATTCCCATCGGTTGCCCCACGGTTCTCCTTTCGCGGTCGCATTGGGCGAAAAAGAGCCAGGGAAACGGCCTGGAAGCGTCTAAAAAATATTCAGGGGAGAAAAAGTGGAAAGAAAAGATACAGGGGGAGAGGCTGCGCCGGATCGTATGGACCACGGTTGCAAAAGTCCGTGCGGGACCCTTGCAACCGGGCTTTACAAGCTGCCGCTGAAGCGGGCGAAGCTCATGCACTCGTACTTACTGGAAAAAGGGCAGGGCTGCGCAGCGAACCACTTCCGCTTCGGGCACCAGTAGGCGTTCTTGAAAGGTTCGTTGCACCCGGAGGGAGTCGTGGCCTTGCGGGTGAACGAACCGAACCGCACCTTGCCATTCGCGTGACTGACGTTCCAAAGGGCCATGGTCGTCACCTCCGTTTTCCAATCACCTTGCATATGCCGGGCCAAGACACGTTGGACCCTGCCGCTAACCGACGGACATACCTCGTGAATATGACAACCAACCAGGCCGTCTTCCCGCATTGGGACGCACCGCCGCGACATTGCCCCCAAAGGCCGGCCGTCCGCGTCTCCCCTGCCCGCGCCAGGCCGGACCGGTTGCCGCAGCCAGCCACCCATGATAATCTCCATCGGAAACGCTCTGTTACGACCTGCAACCGCCATTTCTGCCTTGGACGCGATCACTGCCGCTGGCGCGCAGCACGGAAAGCGCACCAGACCGGCAAAACCATGGAGCCTCGCTATGCCCCTCGTTCGCGACGTAACCTTCAATTTATTGCGCCGCCTGGGCCTGACCACCATCGTCGGCAACCCAGGGTCCACCGAAGAGACGTTCCTGCGGGATTTCCCGGCCGACTTCACCTATATCCTGGCCTTGCAGGAAACGAGTGTCGTCGCCCTGGCCGACGGCCTTTCCCAGGGGCTCAGAAAGCCCGTGCTGGTCAACCTGCACACGAGCGCGGGCCTGGGTAACGCCATGGGCGCCCTGCTCTCGGCCGCCTGCAACAAGACGCCGCTCATCATCACCGCCGGCCAGCAAACCCGGCAAATGCTGCTCACCGAGCCGTTTTTGACCAATTTCGACCCGACCAGCCTGCCCCGGCCCCTGGTCAAATGGAGCTACGAACCGACTCAGGCGCAGGACGTGCCCGCCGCCCTCATGCGCGCCTATGCCATGGCCGTGCAGCAGCCGACCGGTCCGGTGTTCGTGTCCCTGCCCCTGGACGACTGGGACCAGGAAATGCCCGACAAGGACGCCTTCCGTACGGTCGCCACCCGGCAAGCCCCGGACCCAGACCGACTTGCCGCCTTTGCGGCCACCATCAACGCCAGCCGCAAGCCGGTGCTGGTCTACGGCGGCGACGTGGCCCGCAGCAACGCCTGGGAGGAAGGCCTCGCCCTGGCCGAACGGCTGCAAGCCCCGGTCTGGCTCGGGCCTTTCCCGGAACGGGTGCCCTTTCCCGAAGACCATCCGCTGTTTGCCGGGGCGCTGCCGAGCGCCATCGGCCCGGTGAGCAAGGCCCTGGCCGGCCATGACCTGATCGTGGTCATCGGCGCGCCGGTTTTCCGCTACTATCCCTGGGTGCCGGGCGACTACCTGCCGGCCGGGGCGAAACTGCTCCAGATCACGGACGATCCTTCCGAAGCGGCCCGGGCCGTTGTCGGTGACAGTCTGATCGGCGACAGCCGGCTGGCGCTTTCGGCCCTGGCGCCCCAGGTGACCAGGCGTGCGCCGGCCGGGACCGGCAAACCGTACTTTGTCCATGAAGCGGCCGCGGACATCCTGCGCACGGTCGGGGAGCCCCTCACCGCCAAGCAGGCCTTTGCCGCCCTGTCCCTGGACCTGCCGGAAGACTACATCCTGGTCAACGAATCGCCCTCCAACATCGGCCAGCTCGCCCAAACGCCGCTTGGCACCATCACCAAGCCCGACAGCTACTACATCATGGCTTCCGGCGCCCTGGGCTGGGGCATGCCGGCGGCGGCCGGTCTGGCCCTGGCCGAGCAACGCTCGGGGCGCAACCGGCCGGTGATCGGCGTCATCGGCGACGGCTCGTTCCAGTATTCGCTCCAGTCCATCTGGACCGCCGTGCAGCTCGGGCTGCATGTGATCTACGTAGTGCTGCGCAACGAGGAGTACGGCATACTCAAGGCCTTTGCGCAGCTGGAGAACACGCCGAACGTGCCGGGCCTCGACTTGCCGGGCATCGATATCGTGTCCCTGGGGAAAGGCTACGGCGCCACCGCCGCCCGGGCCGCAACCGTGGACGCCATCCGGGCGGAGTTCACCAGGGCGCTTGCGGGAAACGGCGTCTTTGTCCTGGAGATCCCCATCGACAAGGCCACGGGCAGCCTGCTCAAGGTCTGAGGCGCCGGTACGGCCCGGCGTCTAACGCCAGGCCCCGGACCCAAAAAGAGAGCCCGCCCGGTGCGCCACGGGCCGTCATAAGACGGGAGCGCGCACCGGGCGGATTGATGCGGGTTCCCCCGCGCGTGGGGAAAAACTAGAGTTCCGGCGCCTTGGGTGGCACCAGACAGATGATGAGCAGGGGGTCGTTGCCGGTATTTTCGATCTGATGTTCCACATCGGCCGGGATGAACAGCGTACTGCCCGGTCCGATCGCCACCCACTGCCCGTCGCGCAAAATCCGTCCCTGGCCGGCATGGACGAACTGCTCGTGCTCCCAGGGATGCTTGTGGGGCGGAATGAGGCCGCCCGGCGCCACCTCGATCATCCGCATGCAGTAGTTCACGGCACCGTCGGCCTTGCCGAGCAGCACCCGGCCCGTCACGCCGCGCATGGTGGCGGCGGTCAGTTCCTTCGGCTCCACGTCGCGATAGTCGATGATCTTCATACCGAGCTTCACTCCTCGTTTCCTGCGGTTGGATCAATCCCCGCCGCAGGGTTACCCACCGCCCCGTCCCTGTTCCGAGCCCCAAGCCGGGCCAGGAAGGTGGCGAAATCGCCGGCATAGGTCCGGCTGCCCACATGGCCGAGCCGGCCGCCCACAAAAGCGTGCACGCTCCCGCCCAGATCACGCCAGCGTTTGCAGAAGGCATAATCCTCGGGCAGGTAGTCCTCGGTTTCGGGATCGATGGCCGTGTCGAAAAAGGCATACTGCTCGCCGGGCGCGGCATTGGTGCAGGCTCGGCGGTAGCGCAGCTGGGGCATGGCCGCGGCCAGCCGCACCAGGACCTCGCGGCGGATGAGCATGAACCCCGTGGCCGCGTACGCCACCTCCACGAAGCCCTGCCCGTCCACCCGGCTGCCGGGCTTGACCTTGACCGCATAATCGAGGCTCGCCGCCTCGGCCACGGCTTCCGGGGTGCCCGCGCCTTGGGCCATGACCCGGGCCAGCGGCAAGCCCTTGACCGGATACACGGCGCAGGCCACGTCCTTGCCGGCGGCCAAAAGCCGGGTCACGAGCCCGGCCGGAAAATCGATGTCGGCGTCGATAAAAAGGAGATGCGAGCAATGCGTGTCGCGCAGGCACTCGCTGGCGATGAGATTGCGGGCCCGGGTGATGAGGCTGTCATGGGCCGGGGTCAGCAGCCGAAACGGCACCCGGGCAGCATTGAGCTCGTCTTTCAAGCGCATCATGGCCAGCATGTACTCGATGGTGACCATGCCGCCGTAGCACGGCGTCCCGATCAGCAGCACGCCGCATCGCCTCGTTCGGGGTGGACCAGGAGGCGGCCCTCCCCGACTGGCCGCCAAGGGCGTTTCGCCCGCATCTCCCCCTCTCCCATCACCTATTCCGCGCCGGGATCGAGGACCAGGTTGCCGTAGGCATCGACCGTGGCGGCGGCCTGGGGCGGCACAAAGGTCGTGGCCGAGGGTTCGGCCACCAGGGCCGGGCCGTCGAAGCGGTTGCCGGGCACGAGCCGCTCCCGGTCGTACCACTGGGCCGACAGCTCCCGGCCGCGCCAGGTCAGGGGCCGGGCGCCGAGCCTGGCCGCGGCCGGCACATCGGCCCGCAAATGCTCGCAGGGCGTAAACTCCGGCTTGTCCGTGCGCCCCCGGGCACGCAAGCGCAAGGTCACCACCTCCACCACCGCGTCCTCGTGACGAAAGCCGTAGACCGACTCGTGGCGCACGTGAAAGGCGGAAAACGGGTCGGCCACGAAGCGCACGGCCAGCTCGTGGGACTGGCCCTTGTAGCGCATGTCGCACTGGCGCTCGAGCACCACCCGGTCCGGCGTAAAGCCCTCGGCGGCCATGTCGGCCTTGGCCCGGGCCTCCAGCGCGGCAAAAAGCATGGCCAGTTCCACCACGTCGGTCCGGTCCGAGGCCAGCATGACCGTGCTGGAATAATCCTTGATCACATCGGCCAGGAGCATGCCCAGGGCCGAAAACAGTCCAGGATTGCCCGGGACGACCACGGTGCCGATGCCCAAGAGCCTGGCCAGGGACACGGCATGGAGTCCGCCGGCCCCGCCGTAGGACAACAAGGCAAAATCCGCCGGATCATGCCCGCGTTCCACGGAAATGACCCGGATGGCCCGTTCCATGGCCGCCTCGGCCACGGTGACGATGCCCTCGGCCAGGGCGACCGGAGTGAGCCCCGCCTTTTCGGCCAGGGCCGCGAAAAGCGGCGGCAACCGGTCCGGGAAAAGCGGCATGGTCCCGCCCAGGAAATGGTCCGCAGCAAGCCGGCCCAGGAACAGATTGGCGTCGGTGACGGTCAGGTCCTCGCCCCGGCCGTAGCAGGCCGGCCCCGGGATCGCCCCGGCGCTCTCCGGCCCCACGCGCAAGGCGCCGCCGGCGTCCAGACAGGCCAGGGAACCGCCGCCCGCCCCCACGGTATGGATGTCGAGCATGGGCGATTTGACGGTGATGCCAGCCACCACGGCTTCCATGGCCAGGGACGGCACGCCGTCGAGCAGCGAGACATCCGTGGAGGTGCCGCCCATGTCAAAGGTGATGAGCCGGTCGTAGCCGGCGGCCTTGCCCACGGAAAGCGCCGCCACCACACCGCCGGCCGGGCCGGACAGGATGGTGCGCACGGGCTCGCGCCGGGCCGTGGCGGCCGTGGCCAGGCCACCGCTCGACTGCATGACGGCCAGGGCGGAGCGTTTGTCGAGCCCGGTCTCCAGGTCGGCCAGATAGGCGTCCATGACCGGGGCCACATAGGCGTTGGCCACGGTGGTGGAGGCGCGCTCGAACTCGCGAAATTCGGCCAGGATCTCGTGGGACAGCGAAACGGTCAGCCCAGCCTCGGCCAGGGCCTTGCCCAGGAGCTTTTCGTGTTCCGGGCGCAAAAAGGAAAAAAGCAGGCACACGGCCACGCTGGTGGCGCCGCTTGCCGCCACGCGGGCGGCCAACTCCCGGGCCGCGGCCTCGTCCAGGTCCTCGATCAGGGCGCCTTCGGCCGAAACCCGACCGGGCGCGCCGAAGCGCAAGGCCTCGGGCACCAGACACGGCGGTTTGCGGCTGGTCAGGTCGTAGAGTTCGGGCCGGTTCTGGCGGCCGATGGCAATGGTGTCCTCGAAGCCGGCCGTGGCCACGAAAGCGGTCACCGCGCCCTTGCGTTCCAGGATGGCATTGGTGGCCACGGTGGAGCCGTGCACCACCCGATCCGCGATGTTTTCCAGCCGAGCCAGACCCTCGAGCACGGCCCGGGCCGGATTATCCGGCGTGGACGGGAGCTTGACGAGGAGAAAGCCGCCATCCGGGCCCTGGCAGATGCAATCCGTGAAGGTTCCGCCGGTATCCACGCCAACCACAGCCATTTGGCCCCCTTCCCCTCCGCCAAAGCGGAGAGCGGCGCTTGCGCGCGACTCGGTTTTCGGCCCAAGGATTGCGTCGGCGCAGCCCCAACCGCCTGCCCCTCACCGCGCAACCGGTGCGACTGTCCCCTCCGGGCGGGTGGACCAGGAGGGGGGATCCCCCCTCCTGGCCGCCTGAAGGCTCAAAACAGGCTCTGCCTACAGATTGCTTTCCAACAACTCGCCGAAAGCGGCGCAGCCGATAGTCGTGGCCCCAGGGATCTGTTCGGCCAGATCCACGGTCACCTTTTTACCCGAGATGGTCTTGTCCATGGAGGCATAAATCAGATTGGCGGCTTCCTGCCACCCGATATGCGACAGCAACATGGCGCCGCTCAAAATGAGGCTGCCCGGGTTGGCCAGATCCTTGCCGGCCAGGGCCGGGGCAATGCCGTGGGTGGGCTCGAAAAAAGCCAGCTTCTCGCTCATGTTGACGCCGGGCGCCAGGCCCAGTCCGCCGACCTGAGCGGCCAGGGCATCGGAGATGTAGTCGCCGTTCAAGTTGGTCGTGGCAATGACCGAGTAGTCCTGGGGCTTCATGAGCGCGACCTGGAACATGTTGTCGGCAATGCGGTCCTTGATGACCACGGGCTTGGTGCCGCCAGCCGCGGCTTCGTCCTCGGTCATGGTCAGGTCGGCGAATTCCGTGGCCGCCACTTCGTACCCGCAGGCCCGGAAAGCGCCTTCGGTGTACTTCATGATGTTGCCCTTGTGGACCAGGGTGACGCTCGTGCGCTTGCGGTCCACAGCGTGGCGGATGGCCTTGCGCACGAGGCGCTTGGACCCGGCCGGGGTGATGGGCTTGATGCCGATGCCGGCGGTATCGTCCACCTTGGCCCCGAGCTCGTCCCGCAAAAAGGCGATGAGCCGCTTGGCCTCGGGCGTGCCCGAGGCGTATTCGATGCCGGCGTAGACGTCCTCGGTGTTCTCACGGAAAATGATCATATCCACGAGGTCCGGACGTTTGACCGGAGATTCGATGCCCTTGAAATACTTGATGGGCCGGATGCAGGCGTAGAGGTCCAGCACCTGGCGCATGGTGACGTTGAGGCTGCGGAATCCGCCGCCGACCGGCGTGGCCAGGGGGCCCTTGAAGGCCAGTTCGGCGCCGGACAAGGCGTCGAGGGTGGCCTGGGGCAGGTATTCGCCGGTTTCCTTGAAGGCCTTGCCGCCGGCGAGCAGCTCCTTCCAGACAAGTTTGCGCTCGTCGCCGTAGGCCTTTTTCACGGCGGCGTCCAACACCGGCCGCCCAGCCTTCCACACATCCGGGCCGATGCCGTCGCCCTCGATCCAATATACCGTCTTTTCCATGCGCCTGTGTTCCTCCACTGAAAGTTCCATCAAAACGGAAAAGTTTAAAAAGGGGACTCGGCCTTTGTCAACCGGCTCTTCCCGGCCGAACCCGGCCCGCGATCGAAAATCCCCCGCGTCCTGAGGTTACCGCAAACCGATCCGGGCCTCCGGAAGGTTCGGGCCTGGGGGCAACGCCCCTCCGCGCTCTTACGGATTTCCAAAGGGCAAGACGTGTAGCCCTCCGGAGGCATTCGCCCCACCTGCCTCCGTCTCCATCTTCAGGAACGCCTGCAGATAGGCCTCGATCACCTGGCGTTGCCGGGCTTCCGGCAGGGACCAGTAGGCGGCGTCCACACCGGAAAGGAGAAAGATTTCGAGCAAAATCTCCCGGCGCGCAGCAATGGTGAGGCCCGCCCAATCCGGCTCGGCCATGCGCCTAGCCACCTGGGCCCGGGTGGCCCGGATGTAACGCTCGGGCACGGGAAAGCGCACCGGCTGGCGCACGGCGGACATCTCCTCCGGCCCGGCATCTTCCCGGTGTTTGGCGGCGTATCGGGAAAAAAAATCCGTTTTCCAGCCCGAGGGCAGGGCAAGGGCCAGCGCAAAAAGCAGTAGCGCGCCGAGAACGACGGCCCAGGCCGCCCGGTCGGTCGCCTTCATGGACGTCTCCTTCCCGGCCCAGGGGTCCTGGTGCCCCCAGGTCGTCCCCAAAAGGAGTCGGCCACGCCCCACCGCTACCGCTAGGCGGTGCGGATGCGCCTATGATTCGGGCGCGGGCGCGGCATAGCGCTTGAATTTCTGGGTGATGTTGTCTTCCAGCCAATGGGCGTCCCACCATTCGATGGGAATCACCGGCAGGCCGTCGAGCAAGGTGGCGAACAGGACATGATCGCCGGCGGACAGGCCCGAACTGCCGGTGGCGCCGATGGTATCGCCCTTTTTGACCGTGTCTCCGACCCCGACCGCGATGGAAGACAAGTGCCCGTAAAACGATTGCAAGCCCAGGCCATGGTCGATGACCACGGTCTGGCCGTAGACACCAAGGGGGCCGGCCAGAACCACCACGCCGTTGTTGGCCGCCGGTACCGGCGCGCTTGCCACCGAAGCCAGGTCGATGCCGATCGAACGGTCGTGGTCGATCTCCCGGCCATTGTACGTGTAGATCCGGTCGGCGCCGAACGATCCCCGGACCACGGAACGGGGCAAATAGATGAAGGCGCCGTCCCACAAGGGTTCGGACGCGCTCCGGGACGCCAGATCGACCAGGGTGGCCGCGTTTTGGCGCCGCAGCTCGGTGTTGAGCTTTTGAAACCGCGCAACCGGATCGCGCACGTCGGGGAACAGCCCGGAAAAGGCCGGCAGCTTGGCGGCCAAAAACTCGTCGCTGATGTCCACCCGCTCCTCGCGAAACCGCCGCTTGATGGCCATATTGACGAAAAATCCGGTCTTTTCGTTGCCGGCCGTGTCCTCGACCAGGATGCGCGGCTTGAAATCCGTGGCCGCCATGTCCTGGGGAAAGGCGAACAGGCAGGCATACTGCCCGGTTTTCAGCCGATAGCCGGGGAAAAACAAATCCCCGACCTGGACGCCGTTTTTGGCCAGGTCCTTGTTGACCTCATAGATGACCAGGCCCGCGCCGCCCTGGCGCATGTACTGGGCCGGGGTCAGGGGCTTGACGGCGGGCAGGCTGGTGTCCAGGCGCATCTTGCGGGTGATGCGGGCCGTATTGCCGGTGCCGAGGTTGGCGTACGAGCCGTCGGCGGCCGCGACCTGCATCTCGAAGGAACCGCCGCGCAGCTCCGAACCGCCCAGGGTGAAGTGTTCGCTCACCTGTTCCCGGGGCGGGTCGTAGACCTTGCGCAAGACATCGAACCGGCGCTGGCCCTGGGTCACGGTGACCACCAGGGAGCGGATGCCGGACTGGTCGTCGGCGGCGGTCAGGATGAAGGGACGCTTGAGGGAAGCGGCCGTGGCCTCGGGCGACAGGCTGACCCGGGGTTTTTCCGCATCCTTGAGGAACAGATAATAGCCGGCAAAGGCCCCCAAGGCCACGGGCGTCAGCAGCATGGCCGCCGCCACGACATAAAATCCGACCCCCAGCCGGCCACGCATCTTGAAAGGCCTGAGAATGCGCATGCAACCCCCCGGTATGGCGCTTCGGCGACTATAGGCCAGGCCGTCCCCGCGGGCAAGCCGGCCAGGTACCGGGCTTTTCTGCCAGCAAACAGGGGCAAGCGCCACCACCTCGGGATGGCCCTGGGCCGTACGACCTGTCCAAGCCGGCCCGGGCCAGGTTTATGCCAGCCGCAATCGACACGGCTTCGTCATGGGAATGAAACCGGATATCCCCTTGTGCCCCGCATGGTTGCGGCCGCGAACGCCCGGAAGCGGACCGAACCTGACGCTGCGCCCGCCGGGGGTGACCGTCACCTCCGTCCCGCCGCCTGCCCTGTACCGGACAGGAGCGGTTGTTTCGCCCGGATAACAGCAAACCTCGGCCGGTCAAGGCCGCAACCCCTACCCCAACCCTCGTCGTATCCCGGGGTGTCGGGCCGTTTGTCGCGAGTCTTCATGGCAGCCCACCACCGCAGCGCCGACCATCTTCTGGAAGCCGCCATTGCCCAGCGCTCCCACTGTTTCCTGTCCCTGCCCGCCCCGGTCATGCCGTACCGGGAAATCGTGTGTGCGATCCTCGAATATTCGTCCCGGGGACTGATCCTGGAAAGTCTCGAACAGGTTGCCACCGGGCCGCACTGGCTGGAGCAACCGGTGCGCGGCTATTTCTGCGTGGCCCAGTCGCGCCAGCTTGCCGAGGCGACGTTTTACACCTTTGACAGCCGCATCCGAGCCACCAAGACCTCGTCCCGGGGACTGGCCCGGCTCGGGCTGGCCCAACCCGGTTCCGTGGTCTTCGGCCAGCGCCGCAAGAGTCTGCGCGTGGAACCCGATCCGGCCCGCATCCGGGAACTCCTGGTCTGGCGCTATGACCGCAAGGACGGCTTCCGGTTCGATGCGCCCCTGCTCAAACTGGAAGATTTCCGATCCGGAGCGGCCCGGGTCCTCAACCTATCCGCCGGCGGCCTGGGTCTCGGCGTGGGCCACGCCCTGGCAGGAAGTGGCGGCCTGGACATGCAGACAACCGAGCGGTGCATCATCCATTGCTGTCTGGACGAACCCCGCGTGGCGGGTACGCATGCATTCTGGTTCGTCGCCCGGCTACGGCATGTCGACCGGGACCGGTTGGGGCAGCACCTGACTGCCGGCCTGGAATTTCTGGCCACCGGCAGCCTTGACGCCGCCGCCGGCAAAATCCGCTGGCTCCCGGTCGATGACCACGGCATCGCCGCCCTGGCTGAAATCTGCTATCTCTGGCACCTGGACCGCCACCGCGAGCGGCAGTCCTGAGACAAGGCGCCCGCCGACCAGCCCGGATCGGCCGTCGGTACAACAGTCCCCAGCGCCTGGAAGACGCCGGGCGAGAAACTGTAAAAGAGGTTTTTCCGGCACAACTCCAATGCGCTTTTCCCACAGCCCCCAGGAACAAGCACCAACCAGACTGTTACAAAAGCGTCATGTTCCAGACGGGCCGAAACGCGAAAGGCCGCCGGGTTTCCCCGACGGCCTTTCGTGGATAACATATCGCTCACACGATAACGCAGCCGAAAATCTTCGGCTCCGCCCGTGCGCACAAGGCTAGTACGTGGCGCGGAACTCGTCGCGACGGTTCTTGGCGTAAGCGGCTTCGCTGTGACCCGGATCCAGCGGACGTTCCTTGCCGTAGCTCACCGTGGACAGGCGGTCGGAACCGATGCCCAGGTTGGACAGGTACTGGGCCGAAGCCTGGGCACGACGCTCGCCCAGGGCCAGGTTGTACTCGGAAGTACCGCGCTGGTCACAGTTGCCTTCCACGATCAGCTTGATCTGGGGGTACTGGCGCAGGATGTCGGCCTTGCGGGTCAGGATCTGGCGGGATTCCGCGGTCAGATTGGAGCTGTCGAAAGAAAAGTGGACCATCTGGGCCAGTTCGCTGGCAGCCTGTCCCAGCTTTTCACGCAGGGCACGTTCCTGCTCCAAGCGAGCCCGTTCCTGATCTTCCCAGCTGGAGCCGGCACCGTCGCCAGGACCGGCAGCTTTTTTGGCGCAGCCAAAGCCGGCCAGGGAAAGCAGCAACAACATCACAACCAATGTCATCCATCTCGAACGCATCATTTTCTTCCTCCTCAAGTTACCCAAAACGGGTATTCCATAGAAAAACCGATGGGGCCCTGCCCCCGGCCGTGTTCTCGGGTGCAGGCGAAGCACGCTCCGGAACGCAGCCCGTTTACGCTTCCCGCCATAAAAAGCAACAGGCAAATTCCAGAGTTCGCCATGGAAATAACATGGCGCTCCCATCTCCCCCTAACCGCGAATCACCGAACAACATCCTCCCCATAGCGTGTTGAAGTCCGATCATCCGAAACGGCCAGAGTCACTGGGCCAGAGGCCCCCACGATGGCATCTGGGCCGGCCCATCCCCGGTGGGAACCATGACCGGGGTCGCTCCATGACGGGTGGTGATGTAAATCTTCTTTTGCCCACTCCGGGTGGAGCTGAAGGCAATAAAGTAGCTGTCCGGCGAAAAAGACGGGTTCTCGTCCGAACCGCCACCCGAGGTGACCTGGGTTTCCTGACCCGTGGTCAGGTCGTGCACGAACACTTTCTGGGCACCGCCAAGCTGCTTGGTGAAGGCCACGAGCTTGCCGTCCGGGCTCACGCACGGATTGGTGTTGTAGCCCGAGGACGTCAGGCGACGGGACCCGCCGCCATCCCGGACGAAAATATTGGGGCTGCCGCTTTCGTCGGACACGTAGGCCATGACCCGGCCCGAGCTGTCGAAGCTCGGCGACACGCTGATGCCCCGGCTCGAGGCCAACACGCGCGAAGGCTGCTGGTTGCCGTCCAAAAGGTAGATATCCTGCTTGCCGTGCAAAATGATGCTGACCGCGATCTGGCCGCTTGGCAGAAAGCGGGGGCTCACCACGTTGGTGGACGGCAGGGTGTAAACCTTGGGCTTGCCGCCGCCGGACCACACGCCCAAGTAATGGGAGCGCGATCCGATCAGGGTAAAGGCGATTTTGCGACCATCAAAGGACCACGCCGGGCTCACCGCCATGCCGAGGTCGTTGTAGTTGGTCACGCGGACGAGGCCTCGGCCCATGGGCCGGACCACCCAGATGTCGCTGCTTTTCGTCCCATGGGGTTTGACGAAGGCGATCTGGGAATTGAAAAACCCGCCCTGCCCCGTGAGCTTGGCCATGAGCTCCATGCAGAACCGGTCGGCGATATCGGCCAGCTGGGCATCGGTCACGCCATCGTAGCCCTTGCCCACCAGCACCTTCTGGGAAAAGACCTCGAAGGCCCGCAGTTCGACGTTGCCGAGGTTGGCGCCCGGGGTCCAGTTGGCGGTCACGAGCACGTCGACCTTGGCTAGGCCGAAGGGCTTGAAATCGATCTGCTCGGCGGTCGGACCGCTGACCTGCCCGGGGATGTTCGAAGCCGGCACCACTTGCAAAAACGGCAGGAAGTGGAGGTCCTTGTTGATGAGATCCTGGAGTTTTTCGGCCGGGCTCATCTGGCCGCCGCCGGCAAAGGGGCGGGCCATGACGAGATTCATCTTGGCCTGGCTCGGTCCCTGGATATCCACGGACAGGGAGGTATCCTGCTGGGCCCGGGCGGTCCCGGCAACAAGGCACAACAGGGCAAGGATCGCCCCGAAAATTCCGATGGTTCGCTTGTACGCGCGCATGGTCATCGTCCCGCGAGTTCCTCAGATTTAAAGTTGAGTTGCAAGGTCGTCAGCCCTGGCGGCGGCGCCGGCAGGTTCCCGGTCTCGGCCACGGCCTTGAGGGCCGAGGCATCGAAATTGGGCCGTCCTGACGAGCGGGCAAGCGCATAGCGCAGGATACGCCCGTCCTTGTCTATGTGCAATTCCACGGTGGCGGTCAACGATTCCTTGGCGCCCATCTGGGGGAATCGCCAGTTGCGTTTGATGGTCCGGTTGACGATCTGGGCATACACCCCCAGGGTCGCCCCGCCAGTGCCCGCACCGCCGGTGCCACCGCCGCCTCCGCCACCACCGCCGCCTCCGGCCGAGCGCCGCGCGTCGGCCAGGGCCTTGGACACGGCATCGCCGCCTCCGCCACCACTTCCACTGCCTCCGCCGCTGCCGGAGCCCGCCGCCTTGCGGGCATCGGCCAGGGCTTTGGACACGGCATCGCCACCGCCGCCGCTGCCGGCTTTGGTCTTGGCATCCTTGAGCGCTTTCTCAAGGGTGTCCTTTTCGGCCTTGGCCTGGGCGGCAGCCGCCGCCTTGGCCGCCTCGGCCGCCTTTTTGGCGTCCTCAGCCTTTTTCGCTTCAGCCGCTTTTTTCGCGTCTTCGGCCTTCTTGGCCTCGGCCGCCTTCTTGGCATCCTCGGCCTTTTTCGCCTCAGCGGCCTTCTTGGCGTCTTCGGCCTTCTTCTCTTCGAACGCTTTTTTCGCGTCTTCGGCCTTCTTGATTTCAGCGGCCTTTTTGGCGTCGGCAAGCTTTTTGACTTCGGCGGCTTTCTTGGCCTCTTCGACCTTTTTCGCCTCCTCCATCTTTTTCGCCTCGTCAAACAACGGCTTGGCCTTGGGCTCAATCTTGGGCTCAGGCTTGGGTTCCGGTTTGGGCTTGGGCTTGGGCGGTTCCGGCTCCGGGGCCTGGGGCGTGGCCGCCACGGGCTCGGGCACGGTGGGCTTGGCCGGCGTCGCGGGCGCCTCCTGGGATTCGGGCATGGCGGCGGCAATGGGCTCACCGCCCTGACCCGCCTCGCCAGCCGGTTCCGGCGGACCGGGTTCGGGCCGATTCCCCGGCCCCTTGGGGCCAGGCGGCAGGCCGGCCTCACCTGGAGGCAGCCCCGGAGGGCCCCCCAGGCTTACGAGGTCGACTTCGTAGACAGGGACGTTGAGTTGGAATTTCACCGGCTCGATGCGGACAAACAGCAAGCTTGCCAGCACCACGGTGAGGTGCAGAAAGATGGAAAAAATCCAGCCGAGAACACGCATGGGAACTCGCACGGATGCGGGAGGGTCCCGCGTCCGACTTATTTCTTTTTCGGCCCGGGAGCGGGTTTGGGTGTTTTCTCGTCCTCGGCCACCACGCCGAGCTTGTCCACACCGGCCAATTTGACCACGCCCATGACCTTGACCACGGTGCCATAGGGCACGGCCTGGTCGGCCCGCAGGAAAAGCTGCTTTTTCTGATCCGTCACCAGCCGTCGGACCTGGCCTTCCAGGTCGCCGACTTCCACCGGATACTTGTCCAGATACAGCTCACCGTCGGCCTTGACGGTCAGGACGATGCTTTCGTTGTCCTTGGGCAGGACGCTCACGGCCCGGGTCTGGGGCAGGTCCACCTCCAGGCCCTGGGTCATCATGGGCGCGGTGACCATGAAGATGATGAGCAGGACGAGCATCACGTCCACAAAGGGCGTGACGTTGACCTCGCTTAAGAAGCGGCCGCCGCCGCCGACCTGCATGCCCATGGCCTAGAACCTCTCGGGCGCGGCCCGGCGGGGAGCGGCCTCGCGGTTCTCACGGGGCATCCAGGTGACTTCGCGCTGGATGCGGTTCAGGAAGGCGCCGGCGAAGTTGACCAGCTCGCCTTCGATGGACTGCATGTAGCCGAGGAAGAAGTTGTAGGCCAAAACCGCGGGGATGGCCACGGCCAGACCGATGGCCGTGGCGACCAGGGCTTCGGAAATGCCCGGGGCCACGGCGGCCAAAGCCGCGGACTGCATGAGCCCGATGGAGTGGAAGGAGTTCATGATGCCCCAGACCGTGCCGAAAAGGCCGATGAAGGGGGTGGCGTTGGCGCAGGTGGCCAGAAACGGCAGCGACTTGGAGAGCTTGGCCAGCTCCACGGTCACGCCCTGGCGCAACACGCGTCGGATGTTGTCCATGGAGATACGGGCCTTTTCCGACGGGTCCAAGTCGGCCTGCTCCATGCGCATGAGCTCCTCGAAGGCGAGCCTGCCCACGTTGAAGGCCGGCGACTGCCGGGACTGACCCAGGGCCTGCATGGCCGCCCGCAACGACTCCGCTTCCTGAAAGCGATTATAGTCCCTGGCCGTATCGCGCTTGGCGCCGGTCAGGGTGAACAATTTGACGAAAATGATGCTCCAGCAGCCAAGCGACATGGAGGCCAGAATGCACAAGACGAAAATGACCGTCGGTGTGGCGTTGGCCATCATGGCCCAGAACCCGCCATGCGGCGTAAGCGCGTCCATTCCTATTCACCCGTGGGATTTGTAATAGGTTGGGAAAGCACCAGCTCGGCCAAGGCAGGCAGGGCATCTTCCACCGGAGCGGCGATGCGGACGTCGGCCAGATCGCTGAAGGTGCTTTCCGAAAGGTTGATTTCCACCACCACCCCGCCCCTGGCCTTGATCTCCTGTGGGAATCGGTTGGCCGGAGCCACCTCGCCCGAGGTGCCGGCCACCAGGATACAGTCGGCGGCCAAGGCCAATTGACCGCTTTTGCGCAAGGCGTCAAGAGGTATAGCCTCGCCGAAAAACACAATGTCCGGCCGTACCACGCCGCCGCAGTCCCGACACAGCCAGGGGATGTCCCGCCCGGTCAGGCCCCGGGCCAGGGCCGGATCGTATTCCCGGCCGCAACCCATGCAATAAAAGCGGTTCACTCCCCCGTGGTATTCGACCACTTCGCGGGAGCCGGCGGCCTGATGCAGGCCGTCGATGTTCTGCGTCACCACGGCAGCGAGCCGCCCTTCCCTTTCAAGCCTAGCCAGGGCAAAATGGCCCGGGTTGGGCTTTGCCTGGCCAAGGGAGGCCAGGGCGTCGATGAGGAACTCCCACACCCGGCGGGGATTGCGGTGCAGGGCCGTCACCGTGGCCACCTCCATGGGATCATGCCGTTCCCACAGGCCGCCCGGGCTGCGAAAATCCGGGATGCCGCTGGCCACGGACATGCCGGCCCCGGTCAGGGCCATGACCTGCCGCGCCTGTCCCAGCAGCCGGGCCGCCTGGTTCAGGGCCGAGGGCATATTGCATCCCTTGTCGCCGGCCAGGACCGGTGACGCAACCAGGGAGCCTGGACATGCGGACAGGGCAAACGCCCCGAAAAGACGGTAGAACGCATGCGGTAACGCCCCCAATCTGTTACTGGTTCCTCAAAAGCCGCCCGTCGGGCGCTCCCGACAGCCAACATACCCCGCTTGCAACAGCCGCGACGGTGTTTTCTTTCCAATTTCTGCACGCTCTGTCAAACAGCGGCCCGCACAAGACCGCCACGCATCAAGGAGAATCCGTGATCATGACACGCACTTGCATCCTTCTCGTGACACTGATCCTTTGCTTAACGGTCGCACCGGCCGGCGCAAGCGCCCCCGCGCCGTTCGTGCTGGCCCAGGCCACCACCACGCCACCCCGGGACAATTCGCCCGCCATCCCGCTGCCGCCACAACCGGCGCCCCGAGCCCTGACCGAACCCGACAAGGCCCGGCCCGCCCCAGTGCCCCAGCCTGTCAAACCGGAGCAGCCGCACCCGGACATGACCCTGCCCAACAAGCAGGTCAAGCGGGTCCCCGCGCCCAGTCCGGCCCGGCCCCCAAAGCCGCACGACAAGCCCGGGGCCATTCTCCCGCGTCCGGCCGGCGGCTCGGACCTCGGCAGCCCCGATGTCCGGCGCAACCAGGCCGTGGTCCTGTGCAACCAGCGCCAGCTCAGCTGCAAAAGCCGCTGCAACAGCAGCACCATGGGGACCACGGGCTCCATGTGTGAAAAACAATGCGCCGCCCTGTTCCAGTCCTGCGTGAACCGGGCCAATTCCCGGCCCTGATCCGTCAGCCGGCCGCGGCATGGGGCCGGCCCTGGGGCAAGGACACCCCATGGGTCGGTTCCCGCTCCTCGCCGGGCAAGGACGTCCGCCAGGCCGCAAAAACCGGATCAAAGGCGTCCAGTGCGGCAAAAAGCGCCCGTAACTCGGCATCGGCGTGCAGCATCCGGACATTGGCCCGGGCATACGCGATCAGATCGTCGGCCATGGCCCGGATGCCGGCCCGCCGATCACGCCGGTAGGTCCGCGCCGCTTCCATGTGGTCGCCCACAACTCCGTAGGCCACAATATACCGGTCCGGATGGGCCTCGTAGACGGCCAGGGAGGAAAAACGGCCCGAAAGCGGCACCGGACGGGCCATGGCCGACCTGTTTTCCCGGACCGCGCCGCGTCGGATATGCAAGACATGCCGCGAAAAGCCCCGGTGGCGCAGCCAGAAAAGATGGTAGATGAGCAGGCGGTCGTACAGCTGTTGCCGCAGGGCATAGGCCACGCACACGGCAAGCAGGAGCACGGCGACGGACAGGGAGATCCAAAGCGGCACCGCCGCCACCTTGGCGGCCAGCCGTTCCACGACCCCGGCGGCCAGGGCCAGCAAGTCCACGGCCTTGTGCCAGGCAGCGTCCAGCAACTGGACGCCAAGGGCCACGCACTTCTCCCACAGAACCCAAAAGGCGGCTTCCGCCTGCCCGAGGATGTCATCCATAGGCGCCCACGCTCCCCCGGCGTCCGTCATGCACCGGCCAGGCACGGCCGGAAATTTCGTGCCCTTCCCGCTACACCCAGCCGATCCCACTGGCAAGATTCGGACGCAGGCCACTCCGCGCTTGATCTCCCGCCCGCCAGACACTACCAAGGGGCATGTCCACACGCCTCTCCGCTTCCATCACCTGGAACCTGACCCTGTTGACTTTCGGCGCCGCCGTCTTCGGTTGCGGCGTCAACACCATTGTCCTTGGCAAAGGCCTCATGTCCGGCGGTATTTCCGGTCTGGCCCTGCTCGGGTTCTATCTGACCGGCTTTCTTGGGCCGGGCATCCTCTATTTCCTGCTCAACCTGCCGCTCATGGCCCTGGGATGGGTGAGCCTCAGTCGCCGGTTCATTCTCTATACGGTGTACGGCATGGCCGCCACCAGCTTCTTCCTGTACATACTGCCGGTGCGGGCCCTCATTCCGGATACGTTACTGGCGGCCGTGTTCGGCGGTGCGGTCATGGGCGCGGGCTCGGGCATCATCCTGCGTTCCCTGGGCTCGGCCGGGGGCACGGATATCCTCGCCATCTGGCTCAACCAGAAATACAACCTGCGCATCGGCCAGTTCAATTTCTTCTTCAACCTGGTCGTGTTCGCCATCGGGTTCGCCTTCTACGACGTCACCCTGGTGCTCTATTCCGTCATCCTGTCCTACACCAATGCCCAGGTCATGGACTATTTCCTGGCCCTGTTCAACCAGCGCAAGATGGTGCTCATCATCTCCGACCAGGCCGATGCCATCGCCCATGACATCATCCACAAGCTGCGGCGCGGCGCCACCTTCCTGCACGGCGCCGGCGCCTACACCGGCCGCTCCAAACGCGTCATCCTGACCATCACCAATACGGTGCAGATCAAACGCCTGGAAGAGCTCGTCTTCACCCACGACAAGAACGCCTTTTTCGTGGTGGAAAACACCTTCAACGTCCTTGGCGAAGGGTTTTCCCACCGCAAGGTGTATTAGCCCCGCGCCGAGAGCCCCCTCCGCCCCCCGGGATTCCCCAGGGCACCGCCCTGCGGCCACCGGAGCACGCGGCTACCCGGCCTCTGCCGTTTTCCCCCTCCGGGCCAGGGCCACCAGCCGGTCGGCCGCCGGATGCTCACGCCCTTCCGGCCGGAGAGCGGCCAGTTCCACCACCGGCAGCTCTCCGTCGATCTCGCGAAAGACCACGCCCCGCCGTCGCCAAACCCGGGCCGCCCCCGGCACCAGGGCCACGCCCAGTCCGGCCGCCACAAGCGACATTACCGTGAATTTGGACCGGGCCTCCTGGACCACCTCCGGTGCGGCCCCGACCCGGGCAAAGGCGGCGGCCAGGGCTTCGTGCAACCGGGGCGAATCGGCCCGGGGCGGAAAAATCCACGGTTCCCGGGCCAGCTCGGCCAGCGGTATCCGGGACGCCCCGGCCAGGGCATGCCCCTTTGGCAACACCACGACATAGCGCTCCCGGAACACCACTTCCGCACGGAGGCCGGGCAGTCGCTGGCCGACAAAACGCACGAAGCCAAGATCGAGCCGCCCCGCCGCCAGCCCTTCCACCTGTTCCCGGCTGGGCAGATCGCGCAGGTCCAAGACCACCCCGGGCGCTTCGGCCCGAAACCGGGCCAGGGCCTCGGCCAAAAAGGCGTCCATGGCCGGGTTGACGAAGCCCACCACCAGCCGTCCGCCCTGGCCAAGCCCCACCTTTCGGGCCACGTCCCGGGCCCTCCCGGCCTGCTTGAGCACCTCCCGGGCCTCGCCCCAAAAGACCTCCCCGGCCGGCGTCAACGTCACCCGGCGGCTCGTGCGCTCGAAAAGCCGCACGCCAAGCTCCTCTTCCAACGCCTTGATGCGCTGACTCAGCGGCGGTTGGGCCAGCCCAAGCCGTACCGCCGCCCGGCCGAAATGCAGCTCCTCGGCCACGGCCACAAAGCATTCGCAGTCACGCAGTTCCATATCAATATGATATCAGTCTCAATCAAAATGTAAATTCCTATTTAACATATCAATCCAGCCCGGCTACCTTGGCCGCAAACACAGGAGACGACCATGACCACCCTCGCCCGCACCTTGGCCTGCCTCGCCTGGATGACCGGCCTGGCCCTGGCCGCCACCCCAAACCAGGGAGATCCACTTATGCAAGACGAACGCTACGCACGCGGCTGGCACGCCCTTACCCAACTGGCCCCCGAACGGGCCCAGGCCGTCCAGGACAACCTGGCCGACATCGCCCCGGACCTCGGAACCTTCATCGTGGCTTTCGGTTACGGCGATATCTTCACCCGCCCCGGCCTGTCCCCGGCCCTGCGCCAGACCGTCACCATCGCCGCCCTGACCGCCCTGGGCAATGCCGCCCCCCAGCTCGCCTTCCATATCGAGGCCGGCCTGGCCACCGGACTCTCGCCCGAGGAAATCATCGAAATACTCTACGTGACCACGGTGTTCGCGGGTTTCCCGGCCGGACTCAACGCCATCGCCACGGCCCGCCAGGTCTTCACGGCCAAACACCTCCCCGTCTCCCCGCCCACGGCCCATGCGCCGTCCGACACCGACCGCCGCCAGCGCGGCCTGACCGCAGTGTCCCAGTCCAGCCAAAACGCCGGCCAACACGTCCTCGATGCCCTGGCCGACATCGCCCCGGACATGGCCGACTTCATCCTCGACTTCTCCTACGGCGACGTCATCTCGCGCACCGTGCTCTCCCCGGCCCAAAAGGAACTTGCCATGATCGCCGCCGCCACCGCCCGGGGCACCATGGCCCCACAACTGGCCGTCCATATCAAAGCCGCCCGCCAAGTCGGCGTGACCCGGCAGCAAATCGTCGAAACCATCATCCAAATGGCCGCCTACGCCGGCTTCCCGGCCGCCATCAACGGAATGACCACAGCAAGGAGCGCTTTGCGGGAACTCGGAGAGTGACAGGAACGAGACCCCGAACCCTGCCAGGGCGCTGCCCTGGACCCGCCGGGGGGGATCATCCCCCCCGGACCCCCTGCACGGGGCAGCGGTGGTGCGTGAAGCGGGTGGAAGCGTCGTTGGCGGGCGGCAACCCGCAGTTTGGGCCGCAATGGAACCTGGCGACACGTGCCGCAAAGCCGGCACGACGCCCGGCCCCATTGCGGCCCAAAGGGCGCCGGCGGCGAAGCGCCGCATGTGATGGAGAAAGATCAACCAGGACCTGTTCAAAACTCAAATAACCATCTATAATGTAATGATAAAATATTCGATTTGTTTGTTCCTCTTATGCTCATAAAGTACGTAACAATCTTTTATCATTAAGCTTCATCGAAATGAGCTTGTTGCAGCAATGAAGGATTTGAAGAGGCTCTGGAAGTAAAATTCCAAGAATTCGCCCCGCAGGGGCGACGGCCACCGGAGGGTCACAATCTGGGCCGGCGTCAAGCCGCGCTTCGCGGATTGTGTCGCCGGGCCTGATTGCGACCCTCCCGACGGATTCCCGCGTCCGGCAAGGGGACCGCACGGCTCCAGATCCCCCGAGGCCCCATACGGGGGGTCCGGGGGGACCTTGTTCCCCCGGCGGAGAGGGAAAGGCAGAGGCGGAGCCTCTCCTGGCGGGTCCAAGGCAGCGCCCTGGCCACCGGAGGTCATGAGGGAATGCGACAGGGTAGTATCGCCCGAAACTCAGAACACCGCCCCAGCCTTCTCCCAGACGTCCCTTACCCTTACCCCTTACGGGTCCGATACCAGTGCAGGAGACCGAAGCAGCCGGTGAGCATCATGTCACCGCCGGGGCTGGGGAAGTCCACGTCGAAGTCGCGCAGGAACGCGCGTTTGGGGCCAATGACGGAGGTATAAGGGAAGACGCCGGCTTCGGGTGGCAGATCGAGGGTGAGGCAGCCATGCCCGCCCCGGTCGAAGACTTCGCTGCCAGGCAAGCTGCCCCGTCGGAAGCGGCCGAGGTCGGCCCAGAGTTCCTCGGCGGAGAGCAGGCCGGTATGGTGTTCGTAGATGCCGTGGATGCGGTGGCGGAAGAGCAAGGCGGCCACGGTATGGCTGTTGCCCATGTTGACGAGCAGGACGCCGGTTTCCCGGGAGCGGGCGGTGATGGCCGGATCGATGAGGGCGCCGAGGATGGCGGCCGCGGCGGTATCGGCCACGGCGCCGCCGCCGATGGAATCCTGGAGCACGGCCAGGCGGGTGAGTTCCACGGGCGGGGTCTGGTAGACGAGGCCTTCGGGCAGGCCTTTGGCTTGGCGCAGGAAGCGTTCCCAGAGGGTAAAGCGACCGATGCGGCTGCTTTTGCCGGTATGCAGGCCATGGTCCTGAGCAGCGGCCAGGACGAGTTCGGGTTCCGGCAGTCCGGCGGCGGACAGTAAGGCGCGCCAGAACCCGGGCTCGTAATCGGCCAAGTGCACGGGCACGTACCCTTCCGGCCGGTGGGGCGTGATGACGGCGTTGGTGGTGGCGGCCAGGCGATCGGGGTCATCGGTCAGGGCCCAGACGGCGTCCGGGTGGATGGCCAGGGGCAGGCCGGCCTTGAGGTGGGCCTGGAAGGTCTTGAAGAAGCCGCCGCCCATGTTGCGGCCGGTCAGGTAGACGGAGCGGCCGGCGGCGGTCAGGGCGCTCAGGCGGGCACCCACTTGGCGGGCCGGGGCGGGCAGGACGAATTTCGGACAGTTTTCGGGTTCGAGACCGGGCAGTGCATAAAAAACGTCCTGGGTGCCGGAACCGATATCCAGACAAAGCGCGCGCTCGACCATGGGCTTCTCCTTGTGCAGGGCAGCCCGGTTCCTACGCCATGTCTGGATTTGCCTCAACCGGCGGTTACGAAAATGGCCCGATTGTTCCTGGCGAGCGCAAAATTTGCCCACGGCGACGTCGCGGTTGGAGGCATGGCACGGGGCTCAGGGGATGGTCAGGCAGGAGGGTTCCGGCCGGCTCTCCGGACGCGTCAGCAGGCGCGCCGGAGCCGTCGGGACGCGATCACGGGGAAAGTGGCGCCTAATGAAACAGCAAATTCCGGTAAATGAATCGTTCGTATACAGAACACATCCGTATCGCCCGATCCTTTGTCAGGCCGAAATCCAAGAGGCGGCAGTACATGTGGACTGGATTCAGTCGATGTTGCAGGTAGTTGCGAAAGCGCTTCATGATATCACCTCGGGAGGGGAATCGACCCCGCACGCTTGGTTGTTAGCAAAATGCGTGCCTGTTCACGAGTTCCCTCTGCCCACCCGTCCATGTGGGTCTTCACGAATCTTATCGGCAAGTTCAGGGAAATACTTAGTCGGAGGCGAGGCGAAGAAAAAAAACCCGCGCCGGTTTCCCGGCGCGGGTTGAACCCGAAAAAAACGAGTTCCGAACTTACTTGGAGATCGCCTCGGCCGGGCAGGCGTCAATGGCTTCGTCCACGCAGTCCGCATCGCAATCAGCGTCTTTCACCATGGCCTTGTCGCCGTCAGCATTCATTTCGAAGGCATCGGGGCAGGTCTCAACACACGCTTCGCAACCCATGCACGCATCGTCGTCGATAGCAATAGCCATGTCCGCTCCTCCTTGGAGTTTTCCTGGAAACGCCCGGCCCGGATATCCGGAAAGATCCGCAGCGGTTCCATTGTCGACGTTCTTGACTCTGTTACCAGGATGTCCTCACAGAACCCTCAGCCGCTCCAGGGATTCGTGTCACCCTGGAAAATGCCTTTCCAACCTTCGCGGGCATCCCCTGCATGCGCCTCTCACGGTCGGTTGTACTCCGTGCGAGCTCAAAACATCCAGGGAGGTATGTTGCCCAAGGAAGTTCGTCTATGACGGGGCCCAAGCGAAAAGTCAAGACGGGAGCACTGGCTCATTTTGTCCCCAAAGATGAACAACGACACGGAGTTGGCCAAAAATATTTTTCCCCCTTCCAACCGCCCCTCACCAGCCGGCAGGCGCCGCCCCCACACAAACCTTTCTCGGACACACAATTTGACCTTTGACCTTACGCGCTCAAACCATTACTAATTTCCTGTTGCGATTTGGTGCATTCCCAACCACTCCAACGGCAACCACGGGTCATGCTCCCAGAAATAACCGACCTGCTGGAATCCCTCCCCTTCCACGCCGCTGTCCTTGACGCGGAAGGATGTGTCGTCGCCGCCAACGCCTCCTACACGCGCCTGATCCATGACCTGGACCCCGAGGCCGCGCCCGATGACACCTTCGCCTTTTTTTGCGCCAAAACCATGACCGAACCCACGACCGCCGCAGTACGCCGCGGGCTCGAATCGGTCATCGCCGGGACGAGTCCACGTTATGAAATGGACCTGCCCTCCGGTCCGACCCAGGCCCCGGTCTGGCACTCCCTGTGCCTCATGCCCCTGCACGGCCCGCTCCAGGGAGCCCTGCTGCTCCTCGAGGATATCTCCCGCCAGAAGCAGCTTGAGGAACACATCCTCCACGATGCCTTCCACGACACCCTGACCGGCCTTTTCAACCGAGCCCTGTTTCTCAACCGGCTGGACCAGTCGATCAAGCGGCTCAAACGCGACCAGGACGCGTCCTACGCCGTGCTCTACCTGGACATGGACCGGTTCAAGCTCGTCAACAAGACCTTCGGCCACGTCACCGGCGACCGGCTGCTCATGGTCATCGCCAATCGGCTCCAGAAGCTGCTGCGCGAAGTGGATACCCTGGCCCGGTTTGGCGGCGACGAATTCGCCATCCTCATGGAAGGCATCCGGGGCATGGATGAGGTCAGCGTCATGGCCGACAGCGTCCTGCGCCAACTGGCCGCACCGTTTCGGCTGAAAAAACAGGAAATTTTTGTCACGTGCAGCATCGGCGTGGTTCTTGGCTCAGCGGTCTACGAGCATCCCGACCAGGTGCTGCGCGACGCCGACAACGCCATGTACAGCTCCAAGGAGCATGGCGGCGACCATTACACGGTCTTTGACGCCGGCCTGCGCGTCCTGACCCAGCGCCGCATGGAAATGGAGCTGGCGTTGCGCCAGGCCATGGAATCCGGCGAGATGACCGTCCATTACCAGCCCATCGTCTCCCTGCGCTCGGGCGCGATCACCGGCTTCGAGGCCCTGGCCCGCTGGATACGCCCGCACCAAGGGCTCATTCCCCCGGCCGAATTCATCCCCATCGCCGAGGAGACCGGCCTGATCAACGAGCTGGGGGCCCTGGTCCTGCGCCAATCCTGCAGCCGCATGGTGGAGCTGGCCCGACAAAATTCCGACACGGCGGCCATGAGCTTGAGCGTCAACATTTCCGGCCGCCAATTCAAACGCCCGGACTTCGTGGACGAGGTAGCGGCCATTTTGCGCGAGACCGGTATCGATCCGGCCCGGGTCCGGCTCGAACTGACCGAATCCGTGCTCATGGACGACGCCGACGAAGCCGTGGCCACCATCAAACGCCTCAAGGCGCTGGGCGCCAAGGTCGTTATCGACGATTTCGGCACCGGGTATTCGTCCCTGTCCTATATCCAGCGCTTTCCTTTCGACAGTCTCAAGGTGGACCGATCGTTCGTCGGCAACATGAACGAGGCGGAACAAAACATGGAGATCGTGCGCACGATCATCGCCATGGCGCACAAATTGGGATTGGAAGTGGTAGCTGAAGGCGTGGAGCTGGCCGAACACAAGTCGGCTTTGTCAGAACTGCGCTGCGAGAGCGCCCAGGGCTTTTTTTTCTCCCGGCCGGTGCCGGGTGAGGATCTTGATGCGTTGGTGTTGCGGCATTGGCGGCCTGATCCCTCCAATACAAAATGAGATTCGCCGTCGGCGCGGGAGCTGCTTACACAGCCGGTGGTGAAGCTTGCTTCACACACTCTTTTTAGTACGCCTGGCGAATCTCTGTGTGCTGCGCCTCGGTGCGCTCGTTATGGGAATCTGTGTTTATTTCCCTGGACCCTCCGTCGCTGGTTGCTCCCATATGGCGAGGGGAACCTTTCCCCTTACACCTTTTAAATAAGCATTCCCGGCGTTCTGTAAAGCCCAAGCCGGTCCTCACAACTCGTTTTTCCGTCCGAGCAAACGTTCGATGGTGGCAAGCAGCCTATCGGGCTGCAACGGCTTTTCCAACACGGCCTCGGCCCGGATGTCCGCGACATTGCCCTGGCCGGTGACCACCAGGATGGGGATGGCGGCCAGTTCCGGGTCCTTGCGCAGGATGTCCATGGCGGCCCGGCCGTCCATGCCGGGCATGGCCATGTCCATGGTGATGACATGGGGCTTGAGCTTGGCCGCGGCGGACACGGCCGAGGTCCCGTCGTGGGCCGAGGCCACCCGGTAGCCCTCCCCTTCCAAAAACTGGATGAGAAAGGCGGACACGGCCGGATCGTCATCCACCACGAGCACCAAAGGCCGTTCGCGGTCCTCACCGGTCCGGGGAGCCACCATCCCCCGCGCCAGGATCGAGGTCGGCAGTTCGAATACGAAAGAGGCACCGCGTCCCGGCGCCGGCTCGACCCAAATCCGGCCGCCGTAATGGGTGACGATCTCCCGGCAGATGGCCAAGCCCAGCCCCGTGCCCTTGGCTGGAGCCGACCCTTCCGGGTCCCGGCGCACCTGCCGGAACTTGTCGAAAATGAGTTCCCGATCCTCGGCGGCGATGCCGGGCCCCGTGTCGGTGACCGCCACCCGGGCCAGTCCCGGCTTGGGTTCGCTCAGGCTGACGGTGACCGCCCCGACCGAGGTGAACTTGGCCGCGTTGCCGATGAGGTTGAGCAGCACCTGTTCCAGGCGGTCCGGATCGGCCAGCACCACCGGAGCCCTCTCCGGCAGACGCATCTCCAGATCGACCTCCGGGCGGGAGGAGAACAGTCCGGCCACGGCAGCCACGGTTTTTTCGATGACCACGGCCAGGGAAATCTCGCGGTCGCGCCAGTGCATACGGCCGGATTCGATCCGGGACAGGTCCAGAAAATCGTTGAGCAACCGGGCCAGCCGCTCCCCTTCGTGGGAGAGCACGCGCAGGTTGTCCTCGATGCGGGCGGCCTTGCGGGCCAGGGTCGGATCGACGGATGTCAACGGGGCAAAATAGCGGACGAAATCCCGGGAGATGAGCTTGGCGAACCCGAGCAGCGACGTCAGCGGCGTGCGCAATTCGTGGGATACCGAGGACAAAAACGCGGTTTTGATCTCGTCCAGGCCGCGCAGACGTTCGTTGGCCCGTTCCAGCTCCCGGGTCTGGCTGGTCAGATCCCGGGTGCGCTCCACCACCAGCGTTTCGAGGTTCCGGGTCAGCCGCTCCAGATCCTCCTCGGCCCGCCTCCGTTCGGTGTCGTCGCGGACCATGAGCACGTAGCCCCCGGGCTGGCCGCTCGTGTCGTAGATGCCGGAAACCCGGGCCACGAAACGCCGGGTGCCGTCCTCGGTGTCCAGGCTGAAGGTAAAATCATGGCTGCGTTCGGGTGTGACTTTTTCAAAAGCCAGCCCCAGGGTGACCAGATCCACCTGATGCTGCACATGGACCTCGCGCAGGTCGCGGCCGACCAGTTCCAGGGAGCGCACGCCAAAAATAGTTTCCGCCTCGGGGTTGCAATAGGTGATGCGCAAGCTTTCGTCGGCCGCCACAATACCCATCTCGGCACACCGCAGCAGGTTGTCGAGAAACACGGTCTTTTGCACGAGCGACTTGCCTACGGCCCGCAACGCCTCGCTTTTCTCCTCCAGGGCGGATTCGAGGGTGCGCACATACTTGTTGGACATGGACCGCACGATATCGGTCTGGGTGACGAGCCCGAGCACCCGGCGGTCATCGTCCACCACGACCAGACGGCGCACCTTGTGCTTTTTCATGAGCATGGCCGCCTCGAAGATCGGACGGTCCTCTTCCACGCAGACCACGGGACAGCTCATGATGTCGTAGAGATTGAGGCGGCCGAGTTGGGGGCTGTCGAGCAGCAGCCGCACCACGTCGCGTTCGGTGATGATGCCGGCGGGACGACCGTCCCGGGCCACGAGCAGGCAGGAAATGGAACATTCGGCCATGCGGGCCACGGCCTCGCGCACGGTACCCGAACCCGGCGCGGTCACCAACTCCCGGGTCATGATCTCGGCGACCTTGCGCACGGCGGCCAGGGAATCATATCCCAGACGCCGCACCAGATCGGACTGGGTGAGCACGCCCTTGGCCTGGCCCGCCGCGTCCACCATGACCAGATGGCGCAACCGCTTGCCGGTCATGCGCTGGCAAGCCTCGACCAGCAGGGCGTCCTCGGGAACGGTGACCACCGGCGAACTCATGAGTTCGCGCACGGGACGGTCGGCAAAGGTCACACCCTTATGGGCCGCCGCCCACAGAATATTGCGTTCGGTAATGATGCCGACAGGCCTGCCCGCGTCCACGACGACCAAGCAGGAAATGCCGCGTCGCCGCATGACATCCAGACCGTCGCGCACCGGCGCATCCGGCGCGATGACGACGACGTCGGGCGTCACGCAATCAGCCAGGAGTTTTTCCCCCATGCCACCTCCTTGGCAACATCCATGCACCGGGCCGGCCTACTGCCTGAATCTAGCCCATTTGGCAAGGAATACAAGGGCGGCGCAAGGCCGGCAACCGAGGATCAGGGCCGACTTTCGGCCGTGCGCAGGCGCTTGGCCGTGAGGTCGTAATTCTCCCGAAACAGGTTGTCCTTGGGGTTGCAGCGCAAGGCCTGCTCGAACAGGGGCAGCGAATCCGCCGGCCGGCCGAGCTTGTGCAGGGCCAACCCCATATTGTTGTAGGCTGCGCAAAAATCCGGGCAACGGGCGACCACGGCCCGGTATCCTTTGATGGCCCCGGCCAGATCCCCAGCCGTGCGAAGGGATTCGGCGGCGGCAAAGCCGTCGGCGCAGACTTTTTCCGTTTCGGCCGCCGGCCGGCTGGCCGCGGCCAACCGGGAGCGCGTCATGGCGGCATTGTCCCGGTAGAGCCGTTCGGCCGGCGCGCATTTGACCGCCTCGTCGAACCAGGGCACGGCCTCGGCCAGATAGCCCAGGGAAAAAAGCGACGCCCCCACGTTGTTGTAGGCCTGGCAGGTGTCGGGGCACAGTTCGAGCAGGGTCTGGTAGCTGCGGATGGCGCCGGCATGATCGCCGGTCGTGCGCTTGGACGCGGCTTCCTGGCCGATGGCCGCGCACCGGGCCCGACGATCGGCCTCGGCCGTGCCCGATGGCTTGGTCGTGGTGCGCACGGCCTGCTCCCGCCGGGCCGCTTCCTGGTGCACGAGGCCCTCGGCCACGCGGCGGTCGAGCTCCCGCACATCCTTGAGCTGGGCCGTGGACAGGGCGCCGGTCTTCCTGGCCGCCTCCAGAGCGTCGCGGGCAGCCGGATACTCCTTTTGGGTGAGCAGGGTCCGGGCCTGGGCCAGCTTGGATGCGGCCGCGCTCTCGGCCTTGGCCTTTTCACCGAGGACGCGCTGCTTGAGCCCGCCCAGGGCCGAGGACCGCACCTTGGCCTTATCCGCCTCGGCCAGGGCGGCCAGGGCCAGATCATAGCGCCGATCGGCCAGATAGCCCGAGGCCCGACGCACGGCATCGGCGCCCACGTCCCGGGACCGGGCCAGCCGGTCCCGTTCGGCGACCAGGGCCGCCTCGCCCGGCGCCAGGGCCAACATCGCGTCGAGGGTGCCTACGGCCCCGTCCAGGTCGCCGGCGGCCAGATGCCGGTTTGCTTCGGCCCGCAAGCCGGCGAGTTGTTTGTCCCGGTTGGCCCGGGCCGCTACGGCCCCGACCAGTTCGGCCAGGTGCGGATGCCGGGGACAGATCCGAGCTGCCTCGTCCAAAGCGGTCTTGGCCTCGGCGAGATTGCCCTGACCCAGGGCCGACTCGGCCTTGTCCTCGGCCCGCCGCAGGCGTTCCCGGGCCTCGGCCAGGGATTTGCGGGCCGTGGCCGCGCCGGGATGTTCCGGGTCCAGGGCCGTGGCCTCGGTCAGAGTGCCAAGGGCCCCGTCGGCATCGCCGCCGTTCCACTGGTCCCGGGCCCGGGCCAGTCGTTCGTCCAAGCGCCAAGCCCGATCCTTGCGGTTAGCAATGGCCTGTTCCATCTCGGCTATGGCCGGAAACCGGGCATTGACGGACCGGGCCGTACTCAAGGCGGCCGCGGCACTGTCGAAACGCTTGGCCGCCAGAAACCCGGCCGATTGCTTGAGGGCGGCGATGAGCCGGTCCCGGCCGGACACCATGCGTTCCCGCTCGGCCCGGGCCGCGACGTGATTGGGGTCGAGATCCAGGGCCTGGCCGGTCAGGCTGAGCGCCGCCTCAACCTCGCCGGCATCCCACTTGTCCCGGGCTTGCGCCAGCTGGCGGCTGATTTTGGCCAAGACAGCCTTGCGCTGGGCCGTGTCCCGGGCCACGACGGCAATGGCCGCGGCCTTGGGATTGACCTTGCCCGCCTCGCCGAGCATGGCCGCCACTTCGTCGAAATCATCGGCCCCAAGAGCCTGCCTGGCCTTACCCAGCACCGCGTCCAGCCGTCCCTTGTCCCGTTCCACCCGCTCCAGGGTCGCCACGGCTGCGCCATGGGCCGGATCGAGTTTGACGGCCCGGCCGGCCAGCTCCTCGGCCCGCTCGACCTGCCCCTCCCGCCAGGCCTGATCGGCATCGGCCACCAGCCGTTCGGTTTCACGGACATTGGCCACGGCGGCATCGAGCTGTTCCCGGGACACGTCTACGGTAAAAGCGCCCTCGCCCCGGCCGATCAGGATGCCCCGGCCATCCCGGACTTCCACCCGGGCCGTGCACGGTCCCACCTCCTGGCGCGCGGCCAGGATCTCGCGGCTGGCATCCCGTTCCCGGGTCTTGGCGCCGGGGCACAGACTCCACGTATACTCCAAGGGCGGATGCCGGGTGGCCGGGGCCACCGTGGCCCGCAAGAGCACCTGCTGGCCCACGGCCACGCCTTCGGCCGACACCGGTCCCACGCCCTCGCGCCAGACCACGGCCGGGGCCTCGGCCAATCCCCGGTTCTCGACGGTCACCGTATGGGGCTTGGCCGCGACCGTGACCTTGGCCGCGCCCAAATCCGTCCCGCTCCCGCCCACCGTGGCCGTCACCTTCACGGGGATGGGGACCGGCTCGGTGGCAAAAAAGGTGAGGCCGCGTTCGGAAACCGAAACGAGCTTGGCCTTGGCCGGCAACGGGTCCCAGCGGAACTCCACCCCGTCGTGCACGGGGAAATCACGGATGGCCACTGTGACCTCCTCGCCGACAAGGGGTGCCGGCGGGGTCACGGACAAGGCAAAGGACGGATTGCCGACTTCGAGTTCCACGGCCTCGGACACGCCGGAAAGGCCCTGGGACGGCCCGGACCGGGGCACGACTTCCACCCAGATCCGCTGTCGGCCCGGCCGCATGAACACGGCCGTGTTGCGTGGCGGCCCCTCGGCCTCCAGAAACCGCGCTCCGGCATCGGAAAGCCAGCGGCAGACGTAAGCCTCGCCCGGCAGTTCCCGATCGCCGGCGTAGAGTCGCGCTTCGAACGAGGCCGCGCCACCCACGCGCAACGTGCCCTCGGTCGGAGCGCTTTTGACCAGCTCCACCCGGAACCCGCTGCCGATCGCAGCGGTTTTAGCCCCGGCCGGCCTGGCCTGGGGAGCGAAGTCCGCTTTGGCTTCCGGCGCCACGGCGGCCTGGGCCGGATCAGCACAAAAGCCGACACCCGGAGGCCACACGACCAGGGCCACGAACAGGCACACCAGGACGTTCTGGAGATGTTGTCGAAAGGTGCGGCGCATTCCGGCACCGCGGCAATGGACGGAACTGTTCACGGGGTACGCTTCCTTGCGGTTTCCCTGAATCGAGCATCTTTCGTGCCAGGAAAAAAGCGCCTCCCCTCTAAGCCTTCCGGCCGGCCGGCCGAAAAGAACCGGGCCAGGAGGAAAGCATGAAAACGACCACCACCCGGACACTTCCCAGCCTGCCCCGCGTCCTCGACATCCACCACCCCGACGAAGCGGCCAAATTGGGCGAGGCCTACGCCAAGGAACGCGAGCAGGTCCAAAGCACCCTGGCCGAGCTCGAAACCATCCGCTACGCCTCCCGGCTCGCCCGGGAAGCCACGGCCCTGGCCACCATGGACCCCATGCCCGGCCATCTCCTCATGGATCGGGCCCCGCGCGAAGTCCTGCGCCTGCGCGCGTCCTTGCTGCTGCTGTCCTGCCACGCCCACCGCCACAACTGACGGCGGCGGGCGGGAGAAGCTGGGGGAAAAGACGCCTCCGGCGGCCAGAAGGGGGGCATTCCCCCCTCCTGGACCACCCGAAAAAGGGCAAGCCGGCAAAAATGACCGGGTAGCGTAACCCATGAAAAACGGCCGCGTCCTTTGCCGGGATGCGGCCGTTTCCTGCTTTGCCTGCTTTTCTAACCGGGACCAGCCGCATTTTCGCAACGTCCCATCGAAAGGGGATTCCAAAGGGCGAAGCCCTTTGGCCGCCGGAGGCGTCTCCCCTCCCCTACCCTTACAGCCCGAGTTCGCTTTTGAGCGTGGCGAAATCGAGGTTGGCGTTGATGAGCTGGGCACCCTGGCGGATCTTGATTTCGTCGCGCAGCTTGTGGCGCATAAGCAGGGTCTCCATCTTCTTGGCCACGGTATAGGTATCCTCGCGCACCACGATGATCGGGATTTCCAGGACTTCCGACCGGGTCAGGATGATGTCGTTGGGGTAGAGATTGCCGGTGAGGACGAGGCAGGGGCTGTCGCCCTCCAGGGCCACCAGGTGCACGTCGGACCGGTCGCCGCCCACGATGATGGCGGAATTTTTCTGACGCCGGAAATGCGTCATGAAGTTTTCCACCTGCATGGTGCCGATGAGAAAATTTTCCACGATCCGGTCGGCCTTGTGGTAGGCGGAAATGACCTTGCCACCCAGCCGGTCGGCCAGGTCCGAGACCTTTATGGCGCCCATGAGCGGGTCCTTGGGGATGACGCCGAGCACCCGGATACCCCGGTCACGCAAAAAGGGGGCAATCAGGCTTTGCGTCTCGTCCAGGAAGTTCTGGGCCACGTCGTTTAAGATGACCCCGACCAGATGGTCCCCGAGCTGCTCCTTGAGCACGAGCAGATAGTCGTAGTTAAGTTCCTTGGAATAGCGATCGATGACCACGGCCTTGATGCCGAGTTCCCGCACCACCCGCACGCCGTCGGCGTTGCAGTAGCGGCCGGTGTGCATGCCGCCGGAACCGCCGATGATGGTCACGTCCTTGTCGGCCGCGACCCGTTCGTAGGCATCCCGGATGGAGTCCATGACATCGCCGACCTGATTCTTGAAGGCCTTGACCTGGAAATCATGGGTGGCGATGACCGGGGTAAGGGTTTCGGGCTCCTCATGCGTGCCCAGGATGCGTTGGACGTGGTAGGCATCGTCATCCCACAGCCGGCCGTCGATTTCCCGGGGCATGGCGCCGACGGGTTTCAGGTAGCCCACGCGGTAGCCTTCCTTCTGGAAGCGCAGGCCAAGACCCATGACCACCATGTTCTTGCCGGAATATCCAGCCGTCGCACCCACATACAGCCCCGTCATGGCGTTCCTCCTCGCCGTTGGTCCGGTCCGGCGGACCGGACAGCCGTGTCTCTCGGCATAAAATGCCTCCCCCGGCGAGGATAATCAAGGGGGAGCGTTCGGCAAGACAACAAAAAGCCGGCGAGGTGCGACTTGGAATCGCCCGCGAGTCGGGTTAGGGTGGCGGGATTCCGCCGCGCGCGTGACCGTGATCGTCCGCCGCGGCCAAACGACGGAGAGCCTATGTCCGATCCCTTGGAGGCCCTGGAACACAGCCTGGGCCATGCCTTTGCCCGGCGCGACCTGCTCGTCACGGCCCTGACCCACAGTTCCTGGGCCAACGAGCGCGGTGATGCCCTGGCCCATAACGAACGTCTGGAATTCCTCGGCGACGCGGTTTTGGAACTGAGCGTGACCGAGGCCTTGTTCGCCCGTTTTCCCGACGCTCCGGAGGGTGAGCTGACCTTGCTGCGGTCCCAGCTCGTCAATGAAACGAGCTTGGCCGAGGCGGCCCGCCGCCTGTCCCTGGACGAGCATGTATTTCTGGGTAAAGGGGAGGAAAATCAGGGGGGCCGGGGCCGGTCGTCCCTGCTCAGCGACGTGTTCGAGGCCGTACTGGGCGCCTTGTTCCTGGACGGCGGGTATGCCGTGGCCCGGGATTTCGTGGGCCGTTTTTTCGACACGGTCTGGCCGGCCAAGCCGGCAGTGCCCAAGACCAAGGACTATAAAAGCCGTTTGCAGGAATACACCCAGAAATACCACAAGGCCCGGCCGGTCTATGCCCTACGCGGCAGTCACGGGCCGGAGCACGACAAGCTCTTTGACGTACGCCTCACCCTGCCCACGGGCCAATGCGTCATGGCCACTGAAAAAAGCGTCAAAAAAGCCGAGCAGCTCGCGGCCAAGCTGGCCCTGGAGAGCTTGAGCGCCCAGCCGGACTGAACCATCGCCGGACCGGTTGCGGCGCTTTGTTCAAGGCGCGGCCTGCTTCGTCAAAAAATTGTCAGGTGCGGAAGACTCTTTTTCGGACCAGGGAGGGACCGGGTACCACCGGCTCGCATCTCCCTGGTCCTTTTGCCATGGAGGGATCGCTGTTACGCGCCCTCAGGACGCTTAGCCGCCCTGGATGAGATTGAGGGCCATCTTGGGCAGGGAGTTGGCCTGGGACAGCATGGCCACGGCCGACTGGGTCAGGATCTGCTGCCGCACGAATTCAGTCATTTCGCTGGCCACGTCCACGTCGGAGATCTGCGACTCGGCGGCCTGCAAGTTCTCGGCCTGGATCTCCAGGTTTGAGATGGTGTTTTCCAGGCGGTTTTGCAGGGCACCGAGATTGGCGCGAATCTTGTCCTTGGAGACGATGGCTTCGGTGATCTGGTCAAGAGCCAGCTGGGCGAGTTGCTGGGTGGAAATGCTGCGACCGGCATTGGTGCCCGAGGACGCGGCGCCGAGACCGAGGCCGAACGCCGAGGCCGTAGAGCAGCCGATTTCGATGTAGTAGTAATCCTCGGCCGACAGGTTGCCGGCGCCGAAGTGGACCTTGAGCTTGCCTGTGGAACTGAGGCCGGCGCCGTTATGGGTGGTGGAGGACAAATTGCCGTTCAGGAGATAGATGCCGTTGAAGTCCGTCGCGCTGGCGATTCGGGTAATTTCCGAGGCCATGGCCTGGTATTCCGAGTCGATGATGAGGCGCTGGTCCGAGGTGTAGGTACCGGTGGCCGCCTGTTCGGCCAGCTCCTTCATACGGATGAGCTTTTCATCGATGACCTGCAGGGCGCCGTCCGCGGTCTGAATGAGCGAAATGGCGTCGTTGGCGTTGCGCACGCCCTGATTGATGGTGGAAATGTCGGCGCGCATGAGTTCGCGCACGGCCAAGCCGGCGGCGTCATCGGCGGCGGTGTTGATGCGCAAGCCCGATGACAGGCGTTGGGTGGATGTGGAGAGCTTCCCGTACGAAGTGGACAGGTTGCGCGCCGCATTCATGGCCATCAAGTTATGATTGATAACCAGAGACATAGTAACCTCCTTGTTGTACCAGGCGTTCCCTGCTGGTTTTGACCCTTGCAAGCAGGAGGCGTACCAACACATTTTTATAATTTAAAATCAAATAGTTAAATATTAAAAAAAGCCTCCCTGGGAAAATTTTGACCACCCTTTCCCGGTGATCCGTCATTTCCCCGTAAGGTTGAGGGTACCGTGCGGGCCCCATGTTGCGCAGTGCGGCAAGCTTTGCCTTGGCAAGGTTGCAATCCGCGTCCCCGCACGGGGAGCGACCGTTCACGGCCGCGATCCGCACCACGGAGGAGCTGTTTCAATCCGCGCCCCGCGTGAGGGGTGACCGTCGGTTTTTACCCTTCTATCTTGGTCAAAGATTGGCATTTTTGAGCAGAACAATTTTACCTTGACTGCCATCTAGCCCGCGTGTATCCAGCATTTCCGCGCTTACGCCAGCGTAGCTCAGTTGGTAGAGCAGCTGATTCGTAATCAGCAGGTCAGGAGTTCGAGTCTCCTCGCTGGCTCCAGAAATTTCAAGGCCTTACCTCGTTACCAAGGTAAGGCCTTTGTCGTTCTTGCTACCCCATTGCTACCCTGGCGACGCTACTGCCCGTGATATCCTTTCCGCCCCCGCTACCCTTGCTACCCTCGATCCGAAAATTTCAGCTGCCCGGAGAGCGGCAGCATGAGCCGTACGCCCGAATTAATTTTTTCCTCGGCCGGCCAACCGGGCGGGAACCGCTGCGGGCATGACCCCAACCAGCCCTTGCTAACTCCTGTCAGCCCGATCCGAAAGGGCAAGGGCGGCTTGCCTCGCATCCTCTCCTTGGCCGCCGAGCGAACCAAGTTTTGGTATGACCATCCCAAGAAATGCCCACCGCTGCTGACCAAGGGCAACCGCAAAATCCGGAGCGAACGCCGCGAGGCATGTCTCGTAGTCTTGGAGACGCTACTCTCCCACCTCGACTTGGCGTCCCTGTGCCTTGGCGTGCCGACCCTGGCCAACGGTTTCATCGACATCGACATGAAGACAATCGCTCGTGAATCCGGCCTCGGACATCGTCGGTGCGAGCGGGCCATCAGGCAGATTAAAGAAGCCGGCTTCATGAAGGTGGCCCAGCCGAGGGGACGAAGCGATGAGGGCCAGTACTTCGGCTGCCGGGCCATCCGCATTATCACTACAGGCTTTTTTGAATGGCTGGGCTTGGGACCGATGCTGCGGCGGGAACGGACCAGGGCCTCAGAGGCACTTCGCCGCAAGGCGCAAAAAGCCAACCGCAAGCTGGCGGATTTCATGCGCCGGGTGGTGGCCGGCGCTCGACCCCTTTTCGAACGTTGTCAGGGTGGAAAATCCAGGGAGCAGCGTGTCGCCCTATGGAACGCCACCTGGGCGAACCATGTCCGAGTTGGCCTGGACGTCCAGGATGCCCAACGTCGAACAAACGAGACCCTGGGCTACCCACTAGGCTACAGCCCAGGGTTAGAGCAGTAGCCAAGCGTCTATTCGCGTGCCTCCCACCGCGCGCGAGGCATTGCTCATTTTCTCTTGAGCACAATATCCCCTCATTTGGCGTGACTATTCTTCTTTTGAACGGTCCGAGTGGGGCCGTTGGCATTTTTTGGATCAAATGCGCCTACTCAGGCCGTGGGGCTTGAAATAAGTGTCGCTAGGTAGACTCACATGTGTCGGGCATAAATCTCAAAATCAAAAATTGAAATCTGCCATTCAAAGAAAATTCATTATGGCGTAATGTTTATAGTCGACAATTATAGATGTGTATTTTTCAAGATATACTAAACTTAACGGTCTTATATTGATGAGAATTCCATCAAAGCCAAGTGAACATCGTCCTGAATTAAGCCGTGCTGGCAACCAATGATGTTTTAGCTTTAACTTATGGAGTTATATTCAAGCTTATGAAATGAAATTGTATGACCTAGAAAAAAGCACAAAAGATGTAGTACGGAATAACGACGTCGGAAGGCAGGACAGGTGAAGTAGGCCCACCTTCGGCGGCCTTCTTCACGTCCTGCCCTGCGGGGCCGGCTTATTCGCCTGCGGCTCAACGCAGATGGCCATGGGGAGATAGACGCCATGCCTT